>Ga0299912_10000886_pt1 | contig 24409 bp, 56 predicted proteins | sample RVTome_2_FD_207667 | JGI IMG/M metagenome (GOLD analysis project Ga0299912, IMG submission 207667) | Soil microbial communities from uranium-contaminated site in the Upper Colorado River Basin, Wyoming, United States - RVT95D214 (version 2) ... | reverse complement strand
AATATCTATTTTTCTTTTCAAGACAAGTGTGTGTATATTCTGTTTCTTGTGGCGAAAATAACCCCCCATATTTTTATGGAGAAAAACAAATATGTTGGGATGAAGCAAATTTTAAAGCAGAATTTTTTGATGTGGGGGTCATATTTATATGAAAAACATAATCTTATTCTTATTCATGGGGAGTAACAAAGAAATCTTACGAAGTGTATCACAACAGATGGAAGTTGATAACCTGCTTGTGTATAAAAGCAAACGAACAGGTAGTTGGTTTAAATGGGAGAAGGAATCTATTGGCAGACCCGAAGCACTAACAAAAGATGAAGTATTTGCTATGCTATCTAATTACGATAACAGAATTATTAATTGGGGTTGTCATATTCTGTTAGATCAAGGTAATATAATTTTAAACAAACCTTCTTCATGCGCTATAGGTAGTAACAAATGGGCTACAAGAAAGGTATGGCAAGAGAATAATATCAAGACTCCTTTCTCAAGTAATGTTCTTTCAGATATGGTAACATTTCCTTTCATTGCTCGCCCACATAAACACGCGAGGCAATTAGAATTTCATGTTATTAATAATATAGGGGAGTTATTGACATTTACTGCAACAAATCTTAATAGAGATAATGTTTCTGAGAACTGGTATTTTCAGAAGATAGTACAAAAGACCTGCGAGTTCAGGGTTTATGTGACAGGAGATAAGGTGGCAACAATCTTCTGGAAAGGCAATGGCGATCAATTACTCTCTTCAAACCAAGAGTGGCATTGGTTGGATGATGTTAATTGGAACGAAGATAAACTCCCCTCTTTACCAATTTATACTGAAGGGTATCGTTTGGAAACATTTAAAAAAGATATAGAGAGAATTAAAGAAGAGTGTATTAAAGCTACCAAAGTCTTAGGTTTAAATTACTCTGGTATTGATGTTGGGTTGAATTGTGGTTGTGAGTGTGAAAGTACGATAAACTTATTTGAATCTAATACTGATCCTGAACTGACCGCTTTACCTATAAAGAAGTTTGCTAAATACTTTGACTCTGTTTTGACTCAAAGTATTTCGGATAGTTTGTGAAACAAACTATAAAGTACTTTGATAGCATATTGCTATAAAAAGAGGGGGGATATTTGGAATACAAGCATATCAATCCAGGCATTTTAAACCTGACTCTTGGACGATAACCTATTTAGTTATGCCAGAAGAATATTTAAACTGTGAATGTGATGAAGAGATTAAAATTCCAGAGTGTCATGGTGAATTTCAATCTTCTGGCGTGGAATCTTGTTATCCTAGAATACTATCTAACTAAACTAATTTAGGGGGTCTTATTATGCGATATTGTATAGTTAAAGACACAAGAAATAATAAGTACAAACAAAAGGCAAGACGCGGTACAGAGTGGACAGAGAATAAAAGTAAAGCACAATTATTTAGAACTAAAGGTGCAGCAACAATTAGTTGTTACGGTTATTCTATTAATCCAGACAGGAGAAAGATAGGAGCGAAGATTATTCTACCTGATTGGATAGAGATACAGCCTATTGAAGTCTTATTATAAGACAGTATAATGGATACTTTAAGAGGATATAAGCTATGACTGATTATGATTTTATTAAAGAAGGTGCGAGAGTAAGAATAAAAACAGAAAAAGAATTATGGAAAACATATCCAAGTAGATATATGCCATATTCTTTAACTTCCGAAATGAAAGAATTGTTAGGTACGACTCAAACTGTGGATTGTGTAAGTATTGTGAACAGGGACGCATATAAATTAACAGTAACTATATGTGGTTGGAGTTGGCCCGAAGGTGCATTACTTTCTTGCACAACCCCTAAAGGAAACACTATTTAAAATAATCATACTGAATATATGTAAAACGAAGTTATTGCTAACTTAGGGAGGATTAAAATTAATGGAAAAAGTATATTTGTTAGTTTATTGTTCTTATGGACAGTGGAGTTTACAAGAATTTCCTACCGCAGAAGATGCTCTTAAGTATGTTATGCAAAATGGTGCTAACGATACGTGGAAAATTGTTAAGGAGTTAAATATAATTGTGGGGTATACCTATGTCAATTAAACTTATTTTCGATGCACAGAGTAGTAGAGATATTATTAAAATAAAGATTAAAAATACTACACTTATTGATTTTACACTTGATGTAGGAGGCACACAGATTAGATTAAAATCTTCTCTACGCCCTGAGTGGGATAACGACACCCCTAATGTGTTGTTTTTACAAGGTTCTGATACAGAATTTGACAACGACTTTGTAGAAATCCCGAGAAAGAACTTAAAATATTTCCTCTTTGCAATATGGAAATATAATGAGCAGTTCCCACCACCCCCAGAAGGTATCTCATGGATTAATATACACAAATTTAAATGTAAACATTGCAATGGTATAAAATCAGTTACGCAATTCGATCAAACTAATTTTGAATATTGTTTAACTTGCAAAGATGATTTGAAAATATGTGCTAACTGTGGTAGACTATGTGCAGAACATATCTTTGAGGGAGAGTACTTCTGTAATAATTGTGTGTATAAAGATAGTTATTGTCAGATATGTGAACAAGAACATAAGGTAACAAGAAGACTTGGTGTTGTTGATTTTACAGATTATCATGGTGGCAATAAACATTTAGATAGTTGTGCAGATTGTTATGGTACAGACATTAACTTAGGGGCAGAGTTAACTTATACTTATAAACCTAAGATATTTAATTTTATGGATTATGATTTCAAAAAAGAAAAATATACTGTACTTAGTGCGCCATTAAATAACGTACTCTATATGGGTACAGAAATAGAGGCAGTGTTTTATGAAAAAAAGCATGTTAATGTAGTTTTAGGTAAAATCTTAGAACTAAATGATGGACACGAGCATGAAGTAATATATGCAAAGCATGATGGCACTATTTGTGACCCCGGTTCTGAAATTGTTACACATCCTTTAACACTAAATATGTTTAGGCATACTTCATGGGATAAATTGTTTGATAATGTAATTAAACCAGTTACTTATGGTATTGGTGGTCACATACACATAAACAAAACAGCCTTTGTTTCCCCCCTTCACGTATATAAGTTTTGTAAGTTTGTTAGAACAAATATTGAATACATGGAGTGGGTAGCAGAGCGACCACTACAAAGCGACTGGTGTAAAGCTTACTCCAATAATGGAAAAGCGACAAGAGTAGCAAAGAATTATAAAAAGAATTATAACCGAGATCGTTATGAAATGATTAATTTTACAAGCAATACTATTGAACTACGTTTTTTCTGGAGTCCTTCTAATACAGGGATGCTTTTAAAGAATGTGGAGTTTGTAGATGCGCTGTATAACTACACACGAGATGTAAAATTACACTTTGATTACATGGAGTTTGAAACTTATATATATAAACACAGTATTGCTTATCCTTATCTGTATAATTTTATGTTGAAGAGGGGTGACAAATACGCTACCTTTAGAACTAATTCAGAAATAGTCACAATGTATGCTGAAGTTGATACCGAAGAGGCTTGTTGTTCTTCGCCATGTGATCCTGATTCGTATTATATATGTGCTCGGTGTGGTGAAGACATTCCTGAAAATGAGGATTGGCTTTACGGCAATACCTACTATCATCATATCTGTTACAACGAAATGCGGGTAGACATTGCAGAAAATACTAATGATAATGGAGAGGAGGATTAATATGTGTCTTGCAATCGTTAAGCCAAAAGGTGTATCTATTTCAGAGGAGCATTTACATAATGGCTGGTTAAACAACGATCACGGTGCGGGTTTTGTTTGTATAACTAATGAAGGAGATTTCTTTGTACATAAATCTTTAACTTACGAAGGGTTTATAGATGTGTACCGAAATGCAGTTAAAGATTATGGTGATACATCTGATTTCTTAATTCATTTTAGGATAGCATCTAAAGGAAATGTAACATTAGATAATTGCCATCCTTTTATTGTGGATGAAGATAGGGTTATTATTCATAATGGAACTATGTATAATATAGATATAGATAAGAAGGATACTAGATCAGACACTAAAGTATTTGCAGAAGATTGGTTGTCTCAGCTTCCCGCTGATTGGGAAGACAATGAAATAATTAATCTTATGATTGAGGATTTTATAGGGGCATCTAAGATTGCTTTGCTTCATAGAACTAAAGGTGTTATTATTTATAATAAGGACAAGGGGGTTGTTGTAGACGGTAACTGGTATTCTAATAATACATATAAAAAATATGTGCCAATGATTGTACATAAAGATGATTATGATATGAGTCCTTGGCTTAAAGGAAACTACTACAAAGAACATAATAATAAACATAAATCTCTTAGTGATCCTATTATAAGTGATAGGCGTTGGGTTATATGTGATTGTTGTACTGAGTATGATGTGTATGCAGATATGAAAATTATTGGAGGTAAAACTTTATGTACAGATTGTTATAAGACAAGCGTTATTTGTGATTGTTGTGGTATTAGATATACCGAAGAGGGTGTAGATTATTACTATATCTTAGAGAGTACAGAAAATGCAGTACTTTGTGATGATTGTGCTCGTTGTCTTGAAGTAGAGAAAAAGATTGTAGAAGAAGAGGATATAGAAGATAAGGTAGTATCTGTCAATTAAGTCTATCTAAAGTATCTAAAGATATCTTCAGAGAAGATATCCACTATACCACAGACATTCCTTCTGAATGTCTTTCAACAAAGGAGAATATGTAAGTGAATGAAGATCAAGCAATACTTTCAGTGATGGTGATTATTGGTTTGCTAGGCTTTATATGTACTAAATTACAAGATATTTATAGACTTTTGAAGGAGAAGAATAATGCCTAAATGTGTAGCTTGTGATTCAGATTTACAAAAGAGTAGTGAAATGATTAGGGGTTATTGTGACACCTGTCAGGTGTCGATACGAACTGTATTTGATAAAGATGCCTATGCTCTTGGTCAATATCAGAAAGATACTAACACTTTAGATTGGACTAACTTAACAGAGAGTGATTATATATGAAATCTTTCTTTGAAGGGGAACTAGTAAGATATCGAGGTAGAGTAGTGGGTAACGTAGTTGGATTGTTTAATAGTGAAGACTACCCTAATGTATACACTGTGTTACAGCTTGAGGATAATGATGGTGTGTGTTGGTGGAGATGGGAAAATTGGACACTACCAAGGACTACAAACCCTAAGTTACGTGCTTTATGTAGGGGTAAACGTGTATATAATTTTCACATAGATGAATTACAGAAGGCCCAAACTAAGTTAGGTAATACACTATGATTGCATATTATATATTAAAAGATGATGATATTATTAACGCTGGCGATGAGTGGATTATTACCAATAATAAATCTTGGTATCGTATACAGGATAATTCTGTATGTGTAGGATACACCCCTAAAACATGGGATCAACAGGCATATTGTGAGGCTGGTTGGCAAGTTAGGAGAAAAATAACTAAAACTAAACTAGGGAATACAATTTAAGGACTAAATATGTTTAGCGAAGAGAGGATTAACTGTCCTGAGTGTGGAGATACACGTAGTAGATTATATATTAAGAAAGTGTCAGGTGGTTATATAAGGCATTGCCATAATAACGATTGTTATGCCGGACGAGGGTTTATCTCATCTGGATGTAGCACACCGAGAGAAACTATTAGCAATGTTACACACACCATCAGGCAGAATGAATTATCAACCGAGCAGACGGTGGGGCAAATCTATCTTCCACGAGATGCTACACCAGAGATACCACCAATCGGATTAAGTTGGTTGTATAGGTATTATATAACAGATGATGAGATACAGAAATATGGTATTTGTTATTCAGAACAATATCACAGATTAATATTACCTGTATATGATAACGCAGATTTAATCTACAGGCAAGGGAGAAGTCTCAAGTTACCTTATACAAAAGATAACCCAAAGTATTTAAACATAAGACAAAGTGGAGCTAAGAATGTATTCTTTAAGATAAAGTATCCACTATACCATCCTAGTTATCTTGTTGTAGTAGAGGATATTCTTTCAGCAATACGTGTGGGCAGAACACACAATAGTCTTGCTCTTTTAGGTTCATACTTCCCAACAACGATCCTAAACGAGTTTAGGGATTACGAAAATATAATAATTTATCTTGATTATGATAAAAGAGAGACTGCAATTAAACAAGCAATAAGATTTAATAAGTTAACAGGTAAACGATTTATAGTTAAACAACACCCATTTGACCCTAAAGTTTTAACTCACGTTCAATTAGAGGAGTATTTAAAAGATGACTAATCCAGAGAAATGGCCTATCGGTACAAAAGTAAAGTTTAATCATGATGGTTTAGAAGCACAAGGGACTATTATAGTACACGAAGGATATACTGTTATAGTTGTTATTGATGATAGTTGTGATGGGGGTTGGGAAATACATCATCATGAAGTACCTAGTACAAGAAAATATGACGAAAGACGTGGTTGGCATGTTCCTTGTTCTAAACTAGTGAAGTTAATTACACGCACTAAATTGGGGAATCAATTATGATAAACGATCTGTTAACAAATGCTGCATATTACTATCTAACCGATACAGATATTATACAAGAGGGGGATACATTTACGGATAGTAGGGGTGGTCTGGGGTATATACGGTGTCGTTCATCTGTAGGTAAAACAATAGCAGATGGTTTAGATTACTCTGGATTTTATAAAGTACGAAGACAACTTAAAATAACTAAATTAGGAAATCATATATGACACCAGAAATACTTATACTTAAATTATTTTTGAAGGATAAAGATAATTATATAAAGTATAGTCACATTATGACAAACTTAATTCTTGACAAAGAGTTCGTTATAATATATAAGACTATAGAAAAGTATTATGAAACAATACCAACACATAATTATATAAGTCAAGATGAGTATATTAATTTCTTTTTGTTGCACCATAACACACTAAAAGATAAGGAGATTATTCTTGAGTTAACTAAACAAATTTATGAAGTAGATGTATCAGATTCTTTAATGGGGGAGGTTATAAAAAATCTTTTAGAGAAAGATACCTGCAATAAGATTGTTCAAAAACTTCTGCCTGTGTTATCTGAAAATAAGTTTGGTGTTCTCTCTTCTATAGAGGGAGATTTACAATCTTATCTTAAGCTAGTAACAAAAGAAAATCAAGACACACCTTTTGAAGATACTCCTCTTGAAGACTTGCTAGAATCACATGTTACTGGTGAGGGATTGCATTGGAGATTGTCTTGTCTTAATGATGATATTGGCGCGCTGCGCCCCGGATATTTAGGGCATATGTTTGCTCGCACAGACTCAGGGAAAACTTCGTGGTTATGCTCAGAACTAGCTTTTATGGCAGAGCAGTTAGAGTATGACAACAGTGAACAAGATATAATTTGGTTTGGTAACGAAGAGAATGTTGGGCGTATTAAATTACGTTTGTATTCTGCTATGTTAAACGAACCTCTTGATCGTATTGTTCAATACAAAGATGTAGCACTAAAAAAGTTTAGTGAGCGTGGTGGTGATAGGATTAAATTTGTTGGACAAGTTCATGATATAAAGCAAATAAGAAATATTTGTTTTGAGTACAAACCTAAACTTATTGTCATAGATTCGGGAGATAAAGTATCTTTCTCAGGAGATAGTAAGTATGAAGGACCAAATAGATTAGGACAGTTGTACTATTTGTACAGACAACTTGTGGATGAGTTTGGTTTGATTGGTTTAACTGTCGGTCAAGCATCAGCAGAAGCAGCAGGTAAGAAATGGTTAGAGATGCACATGCTAGATAATTCTAAGACAGGTAAACCTAAAGAGATGGATTTTATTATTGGTTTAGGTAGGACTCTTGGTAGTGAAGAGGACGGTATCAGATACATTAATATACCAAAGAATAAGTTAGTTGGTAGGAATGGGAAGTATGCAATTAAATTTAACCCTGCAACGGGAAGGTTTAGTGACTTATGAGGAAACCAATAGATAAAATCATAGCTAAATTACGTAGATTAGATTCTAAAGCAGCAGATTATGTGCAACAACAATATAATGCTGGAATTATACAAGATTACAATGCTTATGACGAAGATCAAGCAATAACTTATTTATTTACTTGGTCTGAACAACCTCAAGGTAGGGAATACTGGGATACCTTATATCACTTATATCAGAATTTACCTAACCTCACACCTAAAGGAAACGAACTATGACTAGAAAACATCATATTGGTATAGCAGAAGTTATACAAGAAACCAGGCTTGAAAAAGAAGATAAAGCAAGACTTATAGAGAAATTAAGTTCTTATTTTATGACTGAAAACTATAACTTTAATATAGTAGAATTTATATCTGCTTGTTATGCTGATAATTTAAGAACAAGATGAGGTAATACTATATGAATACACTTTGCTTTGATTATGAGACGAGTAAGAAACCTAGACACTTACCTTGGATTAAAGGTTCCTTTGCTGTATCATTAGGTATATATCTTCAAGATGAAACTCCAGAAGATACTTACGGCTCTTATCATGAATGGATTATAAACCATAATGATTCTGAATCTACTTTTGATAAAAAAGAAGTACAATCTTTATTTGATTGGGCTGATGAGATTATAGGACACAATATATGCTTTGACTTACATTGGTTAAGACACTGTGGCATTATACTCAAACCTAATATTAAGATATATGATACTATGATAGCAGAGTATCTTCTTTCAGGTCAGACTAAGAAGTATGGTGACTTGTCTCTTGAAGATTTGTCAGAACAATATCTTGCTGTACCTAAAGATGATAAAGTTAAGCCTTATTGGTTAGCTGGCTATGAGACAGATGAGATTCCTTTGCCAATCCTTATGCCATACATGAAGAGAGATATAATAAATACTATGGAGCTATACGAGTTGCAACAGCCACGTATTGAAGCTAAAGGGATGCAGAAGTTAGTAAGACTGCAATCTGAATTAGTATCTGTTATAGAAGAGATGGAATGGAACGGAATGAAGGTAGATGTTGATCTTTGTAAGACAAGATTAGATGAATGCTTAGAGAAGAAGAAAGAACTTGAAGTAGAGTTGACAATGTTTATAGAGGATGTGTTACCAGAGTTGTATAATATTCCTATTAAATGGACAAGTGGGGATCATCTATCCACTATACTGTTTGGTGGTGATCTGATCTATGATGGAAAGGAAACTACAGAGAGAGTCTTAAAGGATGGTACAATTAAGTATGGTGAACGTAATGCTAAGTTAAAGATAGAGACAAAAGGTTTAGGATTTAAGCCGGGTAAGAAAACAGAGACAAAGAAAGCGGGATTCTATCAAACAGATAAGGCGCAGATGGAACAGCTAGTACCTAAAGGTAAAGCACAGAAAAGATTCCTAGAATTGCTTAGTGAAATATCTTCTATGGAGAAGTTAAGTGGAACATACTTCAAACCTTTCATAGAAGAGTCTATAGAAGGGGTCTTTCACCCACAGTATAACCAGACAGCAACAGTAACAGGTAGATTAACTTGTAGTAGATTGCACCAGATACCAAGGGATAGTGATACTGGAGTTAAAAGTGTGTTTATAACGAGCAAGTAGAAACTTGCTAGACACATCGAAGATGTGAGGAGAAACCTAAATATGTTTAGTCATACTTGTGGGGTTTGTGGTAGAGTAGAATATACTATAGATTGCACTGCGTCAACAACGAGATGCCCTTTCTGTGGTTCATTGGCTTTTGGTTTGCGTCCTAGAATAAGATTAAACAAGGAGAAAAAATAAATGGAATTTATTGGTTTTGGTAAAATACCTAGATTATCTAAAGAATGTATCATCACTGAAAAGATTGATGGGACGAATGCTCAGATTTATATAGCAGAGAATTGTAGCCCAATTACTCTTAAGTCAGGCAGGGTTGTTCCTTTTCTATGTGGTAGTAGAACCAGATGGATATTTCCAGAAAATGATAATGCTGGATTTGCAGCTTGGGCTTACTCAAATGTAGAAGGATTGCTTGAACTTGGACCCGGTTCTCACTTTGGGGAATGGTGGGGTTCTAAGATCGGCAGGAAGTATGGATTAGATCATAAAAGATTCTCTCTGTTTAATGTCGCTCGTTGGAATGATGGAGGAGGATTACGACCCCCGTGTTGTCATGCAGTACCTCAATTATACAAAGGAGATTTTTCTACAGAAAAGATAGACTTAGTTTTTAATATGTTAAAAGAACTTGGTTCAGTAGCATCCCCAGGTTTTATGAACCCTGAAGGAATTATTATATACCACACAGCAGCTAAACAATATTTCAAGAAGACTTTCGAATCCCTGTCTAAATGGGAGATTAATAAATTATAATATTATAAAGCTGGTAATTAATCTAAAAATATGTTATTATGTTATATATTATAGGGTCGGAACAAGCCGACCCATTAATACTTAATTAATATATGGGTTGGTTTTTAGAACCAACCCCTAATATTAAGCTTATCGGGCAGCTTTAACGATAGTTATTCTTTCAGAATAACCTTTCACTCGTGATTGAGTATCACTCATGCTGCCCTCTGTATGAGCATTTTTCAGATGCGAAAAAATGAAAGGAGAAAAGAAATGCCAAATGCGTCTCCCTCAGACCCCATCTTTAGCTGGAGAGATTTTATACAACCCGCACCACACTACACCACCTCAGATTGGTATCAAACTATGTATACAGCAACACCAGCTTCTCCCCCACTATCTTTTAATATTAATTATGCAGATATTGAAAGCTATCTAAACGGACTTTTGGGAATATCTAAAAAACAAAGGAGAACCCCCCTTGGAAACACACTCGATTAAAAGACAAATAAAAGGAAAACTAATCTTCACAGACCTTGACCCAGCATACCCGCCTAAAGTTAAAAGGGTGCGTAGGACTAAAAAAGAAATGGAGGCTGTACGAGCGCATGAAGCCGAGTGGGGAAGAAAGATAGGTAAGGATACCCCTAAACCTAAAAAGACCAGCCAGAAGCTAAATTTGGAAGTAGAACAAGTTATTTTGAAACCTAGCATGGCAGGTATTGATGCAGCATTTCGAGATGTGATGGGAACAACTAAACAAGTTGAGGGTTGGGTTAATGTGTTCGCAGATACTCGCGGCGGTTATTTTATAGGTTGTGATATCCATTATACCAGCGAAGAGGCTAAAGCAGTAGGGGATCGCTGTAGTAGGACTTGTTTAAAACCTATTCATATATCATTTACTATCAAGGAGTAACTATGAATCTTGCAGAGCAAGACAGGGTTAGCAAAGCTAGCTTTTATTATTTGAAAGATGATGATGTTATACAGGACGGGGATGAGTGGAATGTTAGGAATCAAAGTTCGTGGCACATGTGTGATACCTCTGTAGGGTTTAATAGCTTCGATTACGGAAATAAGCAGCACTTTGCGCTGGATTTAGAATGGAAAGTACGTAGACTTATTAAAACAACTAAGTTAGGAAATATGCTATGATCTGGTTCACCGCAGACTGCCATTACTATCATCATAACATGCTTATGCACAGGTCTTATGGCGTACATGATGGTACGCCTATCGAAGCACCTGCTATGCGTAGGTTTAGAACTACAGATGAGATGCACAAAGTATTAAAGAAAAGGTTTAATGAAGTCGTATCTCCTGACGATGTTACTTATCATCTTGGAGATTTTGCTTATGGACCGGGGGCTAAGTCTTGGCAGCAGCTTTCTAATATTGTTGAAGGTCTTAATGGCACTCATCATTTGATTCTAGGTAATCACGATCATCTTAAACCATTTGATTATCTTGAGGCTGGTTTCTTATCTGTTCATACTTCTTTGCTTATTCCTTTAGAGTTTGAATTTTATAGTGATAGGGTTACTCTTGTTCATGATCCTGCTGTTGCTGGTCGGGAACCGGAGAAGTTCTTTATTCACGGTCATACTCATTCACTAGGTAAGCACCTTAACAAGAATACGTACTGTGTATCTGTAGAACTTACAGATTATTACCCAGTACCAATAAGCGATATAGTATTTGGAGGTTAAATTAATGCTAAGATTCTTTTTGATTGTCTGCATAATTTTGTTAAGTGTCTATATAACTAGGGCAGAGGATGTGCCACAAAAATCAGTAGTATTATGTAAAGCACCTCTTGTAATTATACATAGTGTATGTAGTATTCCAGAAGATATGATTTTAGTTTATAAAGAAGAGGCAGTAGAGATATTTAAAAACTACTCAATAATGAAAAAAGAATATGATTCATGTGGTAAATTAGAAGAGTGGAAAGACTCGATGTTTTTCTAGGAGGTTACTTTTAACGTAGTTAAATCTGAAATTGACTATAAGGAGATTGCCTATGTGTACTTTTTATGAAAGTGATAGTAAATGTTTACACTACGATTCGTTTCAAGATTGGTGTAGAGAATGTTTAGATGATTGGTTCGCTATTATAGGTGAGGATAAATATTTAGTTTATAACGAAGATGAGGACGACAGATGAAAGAGTGGGCTTTAGCAGCAGGTATAGCAATCTGTGGTGGTTTCGTAATATGGTTTATTGTTGTAATAGTTTATGCTGTATGTACAGGGAACTTAATATAACTCAGAAAGGAGGTATAACTAATATTACTAGACTGTGATTTGAGTGCTTTAGAGTGGCGCGTAGGGGCTGAATTATCTCGTGATCTTATTATGATTCAAGAAATTGTAGACGGGATTGATATGCACACCAACAATGCTATCAATCTGTTTGGTGATGCTAAGTTTAGACAAGAAGCAAAAATTATTTCCTTCAGATTCCTCTATTCTGGAAGTGCTTACGGTTTTCATTTAGACTATCGTATGCCAAGATTAGGATTAAAACGATGGTTAGCAATTGAGGAGGAGTTCTATGATAAGTACCAAGGTTTAGGTAAATGGCAGAACGCAAACTATAGAGAGGTTTGTTCTACAGGTCTACTTAAATCTTTCACAGGAAGAGAATATGTTTTTAATAAATATGTAGATAAAGAAGGTGCTTGGGGATACTCCAGACCACAGGTAAGTAACTATATGGTACAAGGTACTGCTACTGCCGATATAATGCCTCTTTGTATGGTAGTAATCTTTAGGAGATTAAGAGCACAAGGTTACTTTGAGACTCCCAGTGTAAAGTTTATAAATCAAGTTCACGATAGTATTATCTTAGATATGCCTGAAAGACTAATAGAGGAGGTTGCTACAATTTGTATAGGTGTGTTTAGAGAAATCCCCGCACTCGTGCAAAACTATTGGGGATACAACTGGATCACTCCGATGAATGGGGAAGCTAAAGCAGGATTAACGTGGGATAAAATGGAGAAATTAAAGATATGAAATGTGACCGTTGTGGAGCAGAAGATTTTATATATTTTATTGGTGAAGAAGGATTGTGTGCTCAATGTTTTACTAATCCTCTACCACTAAAGAAGAAAGAAGAGTGAAAATAAAATCATGGATAAAACAAATTGAAGCACGACAAGTTGCACTTAGTAAAGAACGAGATAAGCTTGATGAAGTTATTGCAGAAATGAGCGAGTTGCAGGAGTGTTGTATAAGAGCACGGGAGGATTTACAATCTGCAAGGGATTCTCTTTCGGAGTTAGTATAAAATATAGCTTGACTTAATTGTAAAAATAGTGTATAATGTCTTATAATTTAAAATAACTTAAATGAGCCGAAAGGCGATTCGAAACAACGAAGTTAGCAAAGCTAACCAAAGTTAGTGAAACTAACAAGTTGTTTAGGGAGATTATTACATGGCTAAACAGTACGCGATTAAGCAGATCGAATACAATCAGAAAATGGCTGGTAAATATAACGGTGCTTTTCTACATACCGTTGCTGTAGAGAGTGAAGCAAAGCGTAGGGATTTTGTTTTCGAGAACAGTAAACAGTTTAAAGTTCTACAAGAATGTGCTGTTGGAAATATAGTTGAACTTAAGATTGTTAAGAACGGAGACTTCTTTAACCTAGCTAAAGATGATGATGCAATAGTTCTTATATCTAAAGAGAAATCAGAAGAAGTAACAGAAAAGCTTACTCCAGATAAATTACAAGAAATAGCAACAACTATCGCTTCTACTCCCACTAAATCTTACGGTGGGTATAAGGAAGACCCCGACAAACAAGCAGCTATCATTAGGCAGAATGCTCTTACCAACGCAACCAATCTTGTTATAGCAAAAGATGTTAATGGAATTTCAGAAGGTATGATTAAATCTATTTTATCTGTTGCTATTCAGTTTGCTAAGTTCACCTCTGGTGAAGATATGACAGAATATCTCTTAGAAGAAGATGTACCATTTGTACCCGACAAACCTAAACGTGGACCTAAAGCTAAAGAAGTTGCAGTAGAGCCTGATTGTGGTGGGGAGTTTGGCGAATAATTAAAGAGTAGTAGGGTGGGGCTAAACACCCCACCCAATCTATCCACTATACTATTAGCAACATTAGGGGATTATGTCTAAGAATAATCTAAAACCAGTAAAAGGATATGAGGAACAGTATTCAGTAACAACTACTGGTGATGTTTGGTCTCACTATTGGAATAAATGGTTTAAAATACAAACACATTCAAAATCGGGGTATAATTATGTTAGTTTGTATGATAAACAAAAGAATAGACGTTTTTGTAAATTAGTTCATAGACTTGTTGCCGAAACATATTTAAACCCACAAGATTTAACTTTGCAAGTAAACCATATTGATGGAAACAAGAGTAATAATTGTTTATCTAATTTAGAGTTTGTAACAGCAAGTAGAAATCATTATCATGCTTTTGAAATAGGATTAAGATATGGTATGAAAGAAGAGAATAATCCGGCAGCAAAATTAAATAGAGAAGATATTATAAATATTCGAAATAAAGTACAAAGGGGGGTTATACAAAAACAAATAGCAAAAGAATACAACATAGCACAAACAACTATATCAGCCATTAAAAGAAGAATAATCTGGTCAAATTTGTGACTCGCGTATGGAGGATGCTAAGATATGCAAGAAGAGAGAGTAAACGCAGTTCCCACCACCATAGAATCGGGGTTGTTATTTGTCAGGGATCAACTGTCATTAGCAGAGGCTTCAATCAGATACGCGCAGCTAGAATTGGGAGCACATATACGAGCTATCCAGAAAGTCTCCATGCAGAAAGACACGCAGCTATGCAAGTGCACCGAGAATCTATCCGAGGGGCAGACTTATTTATATGGAGAGAGACCAAAAAAGGATTACCAGCTAACTCAAGACCGTGTGAAAATTGCAGAAGACTTTTGGAGGAGTTGCAAATTAAAAGAATAATTCACTCAGATTCAGAGTTTCCGTTCTACAAAGTAGAGCGTCTTAACAGGAGTTAAGTATTATAAGATAGATATATTGTGAGGTATTAAAATGGGCCATGTTTATAATTTTATAGATTCAAAAATAGAGAACCTAGTTTTTTCAGAGTTTTTACCCGAGATGTTTCGTAGGGTTGGTTTAAAAGAAGGGGATATTAACGATCTAACTAAACTACCTAATTGGTTTACATCTGAACAATGGACAGAAGAAGATGAAAAGAAGTTTAAAGAGTGGTTAGTTCAACGTATTAGATACAAAGTTAAATTAACTAAACGAGCAGCAGAACAGGTTGCAGCTATGTTTATCTTAAACTATGGGTGGTCAACCGGAGTTGAAAAACAACTCGAACTTCCCTTAGTAGAATTAAATAATAACGATCTTATTTAAAGGTGCTTAATGATTAAGATAAAACCAGAATATATTCTCGAACTTGGTGCAAAGTATGGTCTTACTAATGAAATAGTAGGGTTCAATGATTTTGAACAACTCCTAATTTTGTTTAGTACAAAACTTTACGTTGAGGGTTTTAACGATGGGCATCAATCAGCAATAGATCATATGTTACTATCAACTTGTGATTGTTGGGAGGTTTAAGTGATAGAATGGTGTAGAGATTTAATTCAGATTTGTGTGTACGGTAGAAAAATAGAGTTTTATGAGGGTACTATGCCTTGTGGTGAAAACCCACAAACAAAAGAACTTGAAGTTTTATGTCCTGATTGTAGAACTTGGGTAAACAGAAGGGACTTTCTATCCGATTGGGATTGGTCAGGACCATCCTGTAGAAATTGTGGTTCTGGTGGATTGAGTTATTTTAGTAGGACAAATCACGTAACATCTGGTAAGAGTGGCATGTAATGATTTTTACAAATGTGCACGGACTTCCAGATGAAGTGGCAAAGGTTTTATCTAAAGACAGGTACGATAAAGGTTCTGAGCACAGCGATTATAGTGTGACTACCCTAAAGACCCCTCCTCGTATTGTGCAACTTCAACGTAGGCATAAAGAAGAACTGACAGAAGATGTTATTGATAATTTGTGGAGCATGTTTGGCAGCATGGCTCACAATATGTTAGAAGAGCACGGCTCAGATGATGCAGTTACGGAGAAAAGATTTTATCTTAATATATTAGATAGAATTATTTCTGGTCAGGTTGACCATTATAAAGATGGTGTTATCACAGATTATAAAGTTACATCTGCTTGGACTCTTGTTTATGGTTCTCGTGTTAAAGAATGGGAAGAGCAGCTTAATATGTATGCTTATCTCTGCACTAAGAGTGGTCTACCAGTAGAGCGTATTCGTATTGTAACTATTTTGAGGGACTGGGATCGTAATAAGGCACTACAGAATCAAGATTATCCACAAACACCAATTAAGATTATTCCAATAACTCTCTGGAGTTTAGACGAACAACAAGATTATATTGTAGAACGGGTATATGAACAAAAAGAAGCAGAGGATAAGAAAGATTTTGCTCTCCCGTTATGTACTTCTTCTGATATGTGGGAACGACCCTCCACATACGCTGTTATGAAAGAAGGAAGAAAGACAGCAGTACGGGTATTTGATACAGAGGAAGAAGCTAAAGCTTTTTTAATAGAATTAATTTCAAATGTAACTAAAAAAAGTGGTGGGGAGTTTATTCAAATACGGTCTGGAAAGCGGATTCGCTGTGAAGAATATTGCAACGTATCTTCATTTTGTAGTATACATCAGGAGTATTTAAAATCAAAAGAGATATCATAAAATATACATTCAAACAGATTAGGGAACAGCTTATTCTAAAGCATTTATATATTGTTCATATAATTGTGTTTAAAATACGAAAGAGATTTAATACCATCTCAGATAACGAAGATTTAATCTCTATTGGTACTATAGGTTTAATCAATGCTGTCGATAACTATAAGACTACCTTTGGAACTAAGTTGTCTACTTACGCTAGGAGGAAAGTATACGGAGCTATTCTGGATTTCTTCAGATCAGAGGACCACCTTTCCAGAAGTAACAGAACTAAAGTAAAGAAGGTAGAACAAGCAATATCTTATCTGGAGCACGAGTTAGGAAGAGAGAGCACCTTCGTTGAGATAGCTGAGAAATTACAAGTACCTTTAGAAAAGTATTATGATTATGTTTTAGAGACTAGGCAGATACAGGAAGATAGTGTAGACAATCCTTGTGAAGAAGGTGTGCCTACTGTTGATTTAGAACAGGACTCGTTTTATATTCCAGATAACTTGTTGTTATCAAAAGAATTTATAAACAATTTAATTGAAAATATCTACGCACTTCCAGAACGAGAGAGGGTTATTTTCTGTCTTTACTTTTATGAAGAATTACCTATGCGTCAGATTGGTTTATTTTTAAATTTACAGGAGTCTAGGATATCTCAATTGTTACAAAAGATTATAAAGATATTGAAGCTAGCTTTGCTAGCAGAGTCGGTAGAACCGACAGGAGAGTATTAATGATAGGGAGAGCAACTAGAGTTTCTATAATTAATAAAATATATGATGCAGAAGAGCCACTTCCATGCATAGGGAACTGTGATATATGTAGATATGTGGGATTATGTGATTACTTTACGCCTGTACGATACTATTACTATAAGGGGAGTATAAATGCCTAAGCACATGCAAAGCGGTCATACAATGACTTACGTACCCGGTGAAGGTGAAAAGCCAGGGAAATATGTTTACACACATAGATTAGAAATGGAAAAGAAGCTTGGTAGGAAGCTAAGACCTAATGAGATTGTACATCACAAGGATGGTAATCAAGATGGTAATGGTTCTACAGATAATATGAAAGTAGTGACAAGAGGGGAGCATAATACAATTGATCCTGAATTGCACAACGGAGGCAGGTCGAAAGGAAGCAAAAACAAGTGAACGAGTGGCTTGCAGTAGCTACATTTTTATCTTGTTTTATATTTGTAATACTTTATTCTGATAGGTTTTAAATGAAATACATTGAGAAAGAAAATACTATCCATAAAATTCCAGAGAATCAAATAGAGTACGCAGAGCTACAGAAAGAATACCCACACTTAAATAACTTTCGAAGTGTAATACAAGCATATAAAAAATGCCTTATTTGTGGTGATTTTCAAATGCCGGAGTTTGATAATAGGTGCGCGTGTAGGTTTGAAGGACAGATATGAAATTAGATTCTAAATTATTCTTCGCTCTACAATCCTTATTCTTACGAATCTTACAAGAGAGTTGTGATTGTAGACGAAAGGGAGATTTAACTATTGAGCAAAGAAAAGGTATCAAGAGCTACCTATTGGGATCGTCGAGAGGTACGCAGCGGTCTAGAAGCAAGAGTTAGAGAAGACCTAGATAATAGAAAAATTAAATACGAGTATGAGACTGTAGAACTTCCTTACATCAAAGAATACTGCCCCTCCTGCAAAGAACCAATCAAACGTGGTAAATACATACCAGATTTCATTATCGGGTCTATAATTGTAGAAGTTAAGGGCAGGTTTACTGCACAAGACAGGAAGAAGCACGTAGCTGTTAGAGAGATGAACCCCGATGTAGATATTAGAATATTATTTCAGAGGGATCAAAAGATTTCTAAGAACTCTACTACGAAGTATAGTACATGGTGCGATAAGAAAGGGATGGTGTATGCTTTCGGAGAAGTTGTACCCCAAGAATGGATTGAGGATTCTAAAAAATGATTGCTAGGATAGCTGCTACACTATTAATAGTAGGTGTGGGTTTATGGTTAGCCGACGAGAATGAAATAATTACAGGGTTGGGAGTAGGACTTATTGGATTGAGTATACTCACTATTATTTGGGGGATTTAGATGAAAATATTCGTACTACCTGACGCTCACGTAAAACCTAACACACCTTTAGAGCATTTAGAATATGCAGGACGTTGGTGTGCTGAGAAGCACGTAGATCACATCGTTTGTCTTGGTGATTTTGCTGATATGGAATCTCTATCTTCCTATGATATAGGCAAAAAATCCTTTGAAGGTAGGCGATATACTTATGATATTGGTGTGGCTCAAGAAGGTTTACGTTACTTTCTAGGTCCAATTAGAGATGAACAATATCGTCTTCGTAGAAATAAAGAGAGGCAATGGAATCCTAAATTAACTATGCTGTTAGGCAACCATGAGAATAGAATTAACAGAGCTGTTAATAACGATTCAAAACTTGATGGATTAATTTCTGTAGATGATTTATTATATGAGGAGTGGGGTTGGGATGTAATACCATATCTCCAAGTTAAAGTTATTGAAGGTGTAGCTTTTAGCCATTACTTCGTATCTGGGGTCATGGGTAGACCAGTAGGTTCAGCTAGGATGCTCCTGACTAAGCACCATATGAGTTGTGTAGCTGGTCATCTGCAAGGAAAAGACCTTGCCTATAGTAAAAGTGCTGACGGAAGAACAATGACAGCCATTATCGCAGGATCATATTATCAACATGAGGAGGAGTATCTGAATGCACAAACTAATGTACATTGGCGTGGGTGTTTTCAATTAAATGATGTAGACAACGGCGATTTTGATGAATTACCTTTAAGTTTAAAATATTTAAAAAATAAATATGGAAAATAGTTGTGAATTTATTTTGGACTAAAGTTGATGTTTGTGGGGAAGACGACTGTTGGAATTGGTTAGCTAGTACTAATGGACGCGGTTATGGTAGATTCAGGTATCAAGGCATAAAGGTTGGGGCACATAGGTTAGCGCGGGCTTTAGAAAATAATAAAGAAATGCCTAAAGACCTATGTGTTCTACATCGTTGTGACAATCCTAGATGCTGCAATCCCAAACACCTATCTGTAGGAACTCGATCAGATAATATGCAAGACATGGTTTTGAAAGGACGTAAATATACTACTAAAGGTGCAGATAATTTCTTTTCTAAAAATTTATTTCCTAAATGTGGCGAACAACATCCACAAGCAAAACTTACTGAAGAAAATGTGTTAATGATAAGAGAAGCATATACTAATGGGGAGTCTCAAAATAGTATTAGTAGGAGATTAAATATATCTCAAATGCATATTTCTAATATTTGTTCTAGAAAGCGGTGGGCACACATATGAAAATTAAAGTCTGTCTTAAATGTGGTAGTACAAATATTAATTGTCATTCGTTTGATTTTTATAACTTCTGTATAGATTGTGGTGAGGAGTGGGAAGTCTAATATGAAAGTTAAATGTGCTTGTGGTAAAATGGCTACATGGTCGTACATGCCCCAACATGAGGAAGAGAACTTAGATTTCTGTGATACTTGTGTACCAAGAGGTTGTTCTTGTAACGATGTAGCTTATTTAGTAGATGGGTCTGAACCAACGTATGAACAACTATACGATGATGACACTAAAATAATTTATATTCAAGCAGAAGATACAGAAGGTAGGCATTACCCCTGCTGTGAATATTGGTACGATGAAGAAGGGTGGGATGATGAAACTAAAATTATGTCCAATTTGTAAAGAATATCTTAATGAAACTGAAGACGAAGAGTGGTGCTCTAAGTGTGATTATTTTATTTTTATTGAGCAAAAACAACCTAAGACCTTTAGAGTTAACAAAGTTGACAAGGGTTTGCGTGGCAAATTAGGAGAAGAATGAATAAAGATATTGTACCCCGATTTGTATTACTAGCTATTTATGATGGTGTACCTAGTTATGTAGAGACTAGATATAATATAATAAACAATATAACAATAATGGCAGATGGTGGGGGGATATTCACATTAAACACAGACTCTTATCCTAATAGATATCCAGATATCGGAGACTACGATAGAGATTGGGTGAAGTGTTTTGCTGAATATGTTAGTAAATGGTTTTGGAGAAAACATCCTATGCAACACGGTCATGAGTTTTTTGTAGCTAGGGTTGAGATTAATCATGATAATTTTATTGAAATAATATGGGGGTCTAGATAATGTCAGAAATGATTCGTGTTTGTACTGTTTGTGGTAAAGAGTTTGATACAGCTCCTTATTATATTCGTGAAGGAAAAGATTGGATGCCAGTTTGTTCTCCCTACTGTTTAAGATTGAAGGATAGAGCAGAGGATACTTTAAAGTATGAATAGTGCAAGTGTAAAATATACAATGTCTGTTGATGAGTTATTAGCACTTCATAAAGATACTTGTGAGAATTGTTTAGAAGTAATGAAGAAAAAAAACCATGATTACACTTCCGGCGGTTCTGTATTTGCTAATTTTAAAGATTCTGCTATTCTTGGAGTACACCCTATTATTGGTATTCTTATTCGTTGTATAGATAAGTTTAAACGTATTCAAACTCATACAACTAAGGGTGCCCTTCTTGTTGAGGGTGAGGGGGTTCTGGATGCGTTTGATGATGTTATTAATTACATGATACTTGCAAAAGGTATTATTATGGAAGAGCAAAACCAAAGAGATTGTGGGGATATATGATACCAACACTACAGCAGTTGAACTTCGACTTAAATCTTCTGTACACTATAGCTAGAACAGTTTTACCTAAAGATATTCTTGAAGCACTCATGTACGGTTCAGATTTTGATGATCCTAAAGAAGAAGATATAGAGGATATTAAAATGCTAATTAAAAATAATGAAGGCCGTGTGTGGGCAAGGAGGGTTTTAAATATATAGTCGTAAAACAGAGTATCGTAGAGAAGGTATAATACAATCAAATAAAAACAGACGAAAATATAGTTTTACAGTAGAACAAGTAGAACATATGTTTAACTTAAGAATTTTAGGGTGGTCTCAACAAAAAATAGCAGATAAGTTTCAAACTAAGCAGGGAACCATATCTCAAATTTTGAGAGGAGCTATTTGTGGAATCTGAAAAAGATTACTGTGAACACATATTTAGTTATGAAGAAGGTGTAGATGAAGCTTGGTTAAATTATAAACCAAAACACCCCAATAATTTTTGTGAAGGACTTGATGTTATATTCAAGTATTGTCCGCTATGCGGGGAAAGATTGGAGTTACAATATGAATAACATATGTAGTGTGTGTAAAGGTGCTTGTTGTGAGACAATTATCGTGTCTCCTAGACAATGGGGCTGGTCTGATGATGAAATACATTGGGTGGAATTACATGGTAACTTAGAGAATGGGTGTGTGCGAATGTTTTGTCCTTGTAGGAATCTCGTGGATGGTGTTTGTGCTGCTTATGAGGATAGACCTAAGATGTGTGACGATTATGTAGTGGGTTCGGGAAGTTGTAGAGAAGCAATTAGATTGTTACGATCTAAAGAAAAACAAAAAACTTTGTTTAGTATGATGAATGAGTAGTGTAAGGTACATTAAATAGAATAGGGGGTCTTTATGACCCCCTTATTTATTTATCTAACTCTGAAACAATCCGAGTTAGTTTCCACACCAGTTTTTCTAATATATCTAACCCTCTAGTTTTTAAAACAGATTTAGTTTCTTCATTAATTACTAACTCTATTAGAGTATCGTTAAACTCAACCATTTCATTTGTTATGGTGTGAATTAATTCATGTATTAAATACTCTTCTAAGGTATCTCCTGATTCATTACTTAAAATAATTAAACTGTGTTGTCTCTCTTCAGTAGAAGTATTCATACCCCTAGAGTAACCAGACTCAAATCCTACAGCTTCTTCAATCTCTCTGTATTTTTTAGGACACTCTAACTGTATATCTAAATCCCAATCCTCTAATTTAAGAATCTTCTTCCACTTAGATATTAGTTCTTTCAGTTCTTTAGTTAATTTCAATATAAGTATCCTATCAACTCCATTGATTGTGTGTATATCCTGTGAGGATATCCATTATACCATTAAGTTATTGTGCTTTATATTTAAGCAAGAACTCTTGCCACTGGGCCTCACGCCCTAATAACATATTAATATCCTGCCCACACGCGGATAAAGCCTGATCCGCAGTATCCCCCTCTTTCAGCATTTTAATCTGCAACTCAGGTCTTGCAGGGAAATCAGGTAGGTCAACCAGCACCGGTACGGCAATATTAGTGGGGGTGCAGAGAGTGCCACAGCCTGTTATTAGCAGACAAATCGCCAAGCAAATTGTCAATGTTAAGGTTTTCATTTGTCACCCACTATCTCAGGAATCAATTTGATAAACTCGTTTACTGCGCCCTTACAATCATTCTTAGGAAGGTTAGCTAACTTCGCTTGCAGATTCTTTGCCTTCACTGCTTGTATGTCACCAATAGCTTTAGCAGCATCAATGGCGACAGCCATCTGTTTTACTCTAGCATCTCCCGCTGCTTTTAAAGTTAAGATTGAAGAGTTTTGAATAATGATATCTTTCTTTGCTGACTCCCACCCCGCTTGTGCTTTAGCAGTTTGATTGTGCGAAATATAGAGTCTGATCGACTGAACTCCAGATAATATGGATAGCACTAGGACAGCACCCACTAGGGCGTACTGCACAATTCTAATACTTAATACCGCGTTAATTGCTTGTAGGATTCCCACTAGATTACCCCTTTGTTTCAGTAGTTGTAGAAGTTTGTGTTGTAGATGCTGTTGTGTTACCACTTCTAATATCACTGTATGCACTCGCAGCTCTACCTGCTGCCGCACCAGTAACTAGAATCCCCGCTAACCATTTAATAAGACTAGAGAAGGATTCGTTTACCTCTGGGACTACTATCTTTATAGATAGGTTGGGAGATATTGCCACCCCTATTAATATCCCTGCTAAAGTAGTTAACAATAAAAATAACATTACTCTGTTATTAGAGGGTGTCCCGTCAGGCTCTGAAAATTGCTTTTGTATAAACTCAGTAAACTTCACGCTATAATTATCCCTTATTCTGTGCCATTAGTTTGAACGGCCAGAGATATATGGTGCTAAGTTCTAACTTACCTTCTGCCATTGCACCCATAACTGTAAACACGCAACCTGCAACAGAGTAAAGAATCGCTGCTACCAAGATAAAAATAAAGATGTTCATTTGTTCCCCTTTCGTGATACTACTTTTGAGATATTGTCATACCTGCGCTGGCAATCAGCGGGGTGCTCTCTACCG
>Ga0299912_10000885_pt1 | contig 24423 bp, 20 predicted proteins | sample RVTome_2_FD_207667 | JGI IMG/M metagenome (GOLD analysis project Ga0299912, IMG submission 207667) | Soil microbial communities from uranium-contaminated site in the Upper Colorado River Basin, Wyoming, United States - RVT95D214 (version 2) ... | reverse complement strand
GATTCCGCAGGGTAAAGTAGAGTTGATACGGATTCCTTTCGAGTCGGTTTGCGCCGTCAGTGCCGACGATTTCGTGATCACGGCCGCTGATTTTGCCACGGGCGCAGGACGTAAAGTAGATTTGCAATACGAAGGCCGGTTGACTCAGCCGGCGGCCGCAGAAAAAAGCGGCGCGGACGATCAGCCGGCGACCTCAAACGAACCGACAGCCTATCCGAATCCCTTCAACTCCAACGTCAATATCGCCCTGACGATTACGCAGGCAGGCCCCGTCACGGTCGATATTTTCGACCTGCTGGGGCGCAAGGTGACCACCCTTCGGAACGGCTTTGAGCAACCCGGCAATATAAATCTGAATTGGGACGGGCGGAGCGGTTCCGGCGACCAGGTTGCCGCCGGACTTTACCTCTGCCGCATCAAGTGTAATGAAGAGGAGAAAATAATCAAGCTTCAGTATCTCAAGTAAGAAGCTTAACACCCGTGGAGAGAGAATGCTAACGTTGCAGCACATTTTTAACTTCAGTGCTGTCATTTTGCTGATCATGATAATCTATCGCGTAACCGGCAGTAAGGCGGTCTGTAGTCGTTTATATGCGATTACCGGGGTGGGCGACCGTCAGTCTGTCTTCAGTGAAAAAGTAACCTTTAAACACATCAAACCCATGCAAACTGTATTTTTAAAGGAGGTGTTGTAAGCCACAACGATTGCTTCTAATTGTCAACCGCAAACATGAAATGTAACGGAAATCAGGTAAACGTAGTAAGCGAAGGCAATTAACGAAACTCCAATCAAATTATGGAGGAAAGATAATGAGAAAAACTTTATTGTTGACAACGGTTTTCGTAATGGCTATCGGGCTATTGTTCGCCTGGGCCGATCAAGGGACTACTGTCAACAACAATTTGCTAACGAACAAAGCCCCCGTCTCTGACAAAGTCGTTCCGCAAAGGGTCGAGCCGATTCAGCCGACGGCTGTTGAGCCAGCGCTAGCTCCGGAAGAGCAGGCCAAGTTGGCCGCCGAATCGCAAAAAGCGCCGATGCCCATAACCGCTATCGCGCCGCAGCAGGTCAAAACTGACCGTGAGGCCGGCAAAGAGCGGATGGCCGAAATCAAGGCTGATGGCGTAATCAGCGCTGACGAAAGGGCTGAATACGAAGCCATGATCGCTCTGGCCAAAGGCCAGGGGCAGCCGCCGGTGATCCTTTATACCGACGTGTCTGAAACTGAGCCCAACGACGATTGCGGCACCGCCAATGCGATAGCCTGTGATGATCGAGTTTTCTGCGCGGAGATGACTGCTGGCGTAGACGACTACGATTACTTCACATTCACGCTGGATGACTCATACGATGCCTGGGATGTGACGATTGAGACTCTCGATCCGTCCGCGGATTGCACTCCTGCTCACGGCGACACCCGCCTTTTCCTCTACAACTCTGACTGCACCGTGCAGCTCGGTTTTGATGATGACGGCGGCGGCCCGCCCTATTATTCGCTATTGACTGTCACTCAACTGGCTCCCGGCACCTATGTTATCCTCTGCGATAACTATTATGGCAATGATGGCTTTTACCATATGACCCTCGATTGCGTGGGATGGGTCGATCCGGGACCGGGCGATGATTGTACCGACCCAGTGATTGTCAACGTGCCGGCTGATCTGCCGTACAGCAATGACAACACGACCTGCGGTAGGGGCAACACTTACAGCACCACCTGCCTTGGCTCCTACGACGGCGGTGAAGATATCATTTATGAGGTTAATATCGCTGCAGCTATAAACCTCGATTTCTTCCTCACCACCGACGCGAGCTGGGTCGGTATAGCTGTTGATGATGCCTGCCCGCTGGATCCGACTACTTGCGTGGCTGTGGCAACGAGTTCTGGTTCCGGTGTAGCCATTTCGGATTTGGCCCTGACGGCCGGAACCTACTATGTGATGATCGATACTTATCCTTCACCGAACTGCATCCCGAATCTGAACCTGGTTATCCAGGAGCACCCCGCTATCGAACCTCCGCCGAACGACGATTGTGCCAATGCCGAAGCGATAGAGGATCCGTATCCTGTTTCGGGAAGCGGCACCTGCGCTGGCGCGACGGTCGATTGCCCGGGCATGCTCGATTGGAATGGCGTCTGGTATACGATCGATCTGCCGTATGCCGTAAACGATGTCACGATCGAAGTCTGCGGCTCGACGGAAGAGCTCTATAATGCCGGAATAGTCTGGATGGACGATTGCGCCTGTGACAACTACACACTCTTCAGCTACGTCTTCACTCCTGGCGCCTGTGCGACCGGCTATGGATTGACGCTAACCGCGTCCTTAGTCCCCGGTGGCGCTCGTGCAGTCATGTACTGGCCGGCTCTTGCCGAGAATAATTTATTTCTCGGCATAGACTTTGACTACACTATCGATGTCCAGGAACACATTACACAGCCTGGCGACGATTGCGGCACCCCATTGACCATCAGCCTGCCTCCGGGTACATGGCCCTATCAAGACCTGGGTCAAACCACCTGCGGCAGGATTGATGATTACTACGGCGTAACCTGCCTGGGCCTCTATGACGGCGGCGAAGACATCATCTACGAGGTCACTGTGGCCTCCCCGATGGTTGTCGATATCACCTTGAATCCGTACGCGGACACTTATTCTGGTATTGCCATCGGTACCGACTGCCCTCCGGCGACATGCCTTGGTTTTAGCACCAATTATGCGGCAAGCCCGCACGGCATAACCGGCCTGGCGTTGCTTACCGGCACCTACTATATCATGGTCGATACCTGGCCCGCTCCCGATTGTATTGCCTCATTCGACCTGACAATTTCACAGGGTCTCGAGCCCCTGGGTGCCTGCTGTTCGGGTGATCCCGAAACGCCCACATGCACCGAGGATGTCACTCAGTTAGAGTGCCTCATAGACCTGGACGGTTATTCCTGGGTTGAAGCCGGTACCTGTCCGGATGCCTGCCCGCCGCTCCTGCCCGGTGCTAATTGCGAGTTGCCGTTTGTGGTTAACATCAACACTACCGGCGATCTGCCGTACGTAAATGACAACACCACCTGCGGTATGGACGATGACTACTTCAGCACCTGTCTGGGTTCCTACGACGACGGCGAGGACATCATCTACCAGGTTACCCTCGGCGCCGATATGACCCTTGACTTCCTGGTTGCGACGGATGCGAGCTATCCTGGGATAGCGATTGACGATGTCTGCCCGCCGGGCGCATCATGCATCGCGTATGCTACCAACTATCTATCCTACGTTAACCTGATTGGCGTGCCCCTGACTGCCGGTACGTATTACGTGATGATCGATACCTGGCCGGCCCCGGATTGTCTCCCCAACTTTACGCTGACAATCCAGGAAACTCCTCCGCCTCCGCCGAATGACGATTGCGAGGATGCCACGGTTATCGGCAACGTAACCGATCTGCCGTTCAGCACTTCATACGCTTCGCATGATGGCCCCACCGACTGTATGACCTCGAATAACGTCTGGTATTCGTACACCGCTACTTGCGATGGCCGTTTGACGGTGGACCTCTGCGGTTCGGGATTCGATACCAAGCTCGGCATCTGGGCCGGTTCGGATTGCCCGCCGACGACGATGGTTGCCTGCAATGATGACTTCTGCGGCTTGCAGTCTCAGGCCATGATAAGGGTTAATACCGGCGAAGAGTACCTCTTTGAAGTCGGTGGTTATTCCACTGCTTCCGGTGACGGTGACATCACAGTCAGTTGTGAAGCGCTGTGCCAGGTTGAATGTCCTGAGGAAGCAATCTTTGAAGCAGAGCTTTGCGGTGAGGATATTAACGGTGGCTGCAATGCTCCACCTGATTATCCGTTCGAACCGCTCAACTGCGGCGACGTGATCTGCGGCACCGCCTGGGCAGACGAACTGACTCGTGATACCGATTGGTACGAATTCACTGTTGACGCGCCGGGTGGCTATGTTACCTGGTCCGTTACGGCCGAATTCCCGTCCCAGATCTTGTTACTGCAGGGCGATTGCGTTACGGGCTACGTGAGTTTCGGCGCTGCTACCGCTTTAGATTGCGAAACAGCCACACTCGCTTTGGATCTTCCTGGCGGTACCTATTGGGCCTGGGCAGGTCCGAGTGGCTGGTTCGATATGCCCTGCGGCGAAGCTGGCATTTATGGCAACGATTACGTAGGCGTGCTGACCTGCGAAATCGGTGTTCCTGAATTCAGCGTCACTCCGACCTCGATTGATGACAATACTGATGATGGCTGCGTGCAAGAGCAAGTCCTGACTGTGGATAACGTGGGTGATCCGGGTAGCCGGCTTAACTTTACCGTCAATGCTACTATCACGCCGCTACTGGGCATGTTCCCAGGCGCGCCGATAGCGCATGGTGAAGTTAACGCTAATCCGGGAATGCTGAGCAACAGCTCTGAAAACATTCAGCTGACTGCTCAATCGCCCAATGTAAACGCTCTGCCTGGCGAACCATCCGGAATAATTCTGGATGTGCCGCCGAACGACCTGTGCGAAAATGCTGAGGCGATTGTCGGGCCGTATCCTGTTTCCGGATCCGGCACGTGCATTGAGGCTACGATAGACTGCCCCGGCTTCCTTGATTGGACGGCGGTGTGGTACACTATTGATCTGCCGTACGCTTCCAACAACATATCGCTGCACCTTTGCGGTTCAACAGTGGAGCTCAACACGGTTGGCGTTATCATCATGCCCGATTGCGATTGCGTTAGCTATACGCTCTCGACGTACACGTGGGATCCTCTCGGTTGCGCTTCCGGTTATGCGTCCGATCAGGAATGGATGGCTGTTCCCGGACCGGCAGTCGTTTACTGGCCTGCTTATGTGCTTGATATAGGCGGATTCGCCATCGACTTCGATTACACAATCGATGTCCAGGAGAACGTGCCGTGCTTTATCGACTGCTCGGAATACCCGATCACCCTGTATGAAGGTGAACCCGATTGCGGCCCTGGATATGTTGACACGTACAATGGCGGCTGCAACTCCAGCCCGTATGTGTTCCAGGATGTGGCATGCGATGCGGTTATCTGTGGCACTTACGGGACATACCCAGCCGGCTTGCGTGATACCGATTGGTACAGGATCGTGTTGACGGAACCGACGTATCTTACGTGGTCCCTCATCGGCGAAGGCGCCAGCTTGATCTTCCTGATTGATGCTGGTAGCGAAAACTGCTCCGACTACACGATATTGTACTCCGCGACGTCCAATCCATGCGAGATTGCCACGATTACGGCCGCGGTCGATGCCGGCGCATATTGGCTATGGGCCGGCACATCTGTATTCGATCCATCCCCATACCCGTGTCCCATGAACTACGTCGCCACCGTTTCCTGTGAGCCGGTATGGCTGACGGTTGACGTGACGAGTGGCTCAATAGGCGAGGGTGAAGGTCCAATTGACGTTACCGCGACACTGGATGCCACTGACCTCGTGGTTGGCAACATATACTATGGCAACATCCGGTTCGTGACCAACGAAGGTGGCTTTGTGACGTTAGTTCATGACGTGCCGGTGATCTTCGGACACACGACGCCCTGCCAAGTGCCTGTGCCTGAGTTCACGGTCGATCCGACGGAAATCGAAGGCACCGCCAACGTGGGCGAATCAACCACCCGGATGCTGACCGTTTCCAACACCGGCGATCCCGACAGCTGGCTGTCGTTCGACGCAGAGGTAACGGTGGATGCTACTGCCTTTATGCGGCATTCCGGCAACGTAATCAAAGCTGCTCCTATGAGCCCGGCGCCGAATTTTGCCATAATGGGTCAGATGAGACCGGAGGTGCATATGGCACAGGCTGATATCGCAAAGGCTCCGTATGGTGGCATCACTCATCCCTCTGATCCTAATGTGATCTTGCAGGGCAGCGGCGATAGCGGTACACTTGATGTCTTCGTCCCCGGCGGCAACACCTACTACACAGTTATTGACGGTCGCGATGGCGCTTCGGGCAGTCATGTCATAGACGTTTTGCCGGGTGAAGCTCCTCAGGACAACTGCCCGCAGTTTACCGTATTCGGTCAGAGCGTCATGCCGGGTACCGGCAGTTATGGGGCCTCTCTCAGCGAAGTTTCCACTGGTTACCAAGTGTTCGATAACTTCACTAATTCAGGGATTATTGAAGGCATTCACTTCTGGGGTCAGAATCTCGTATACACCAGCAGCTGGTCAAACTGCACGGAAAGCCCGATGCCATTTATAATCACCTTTTATGATGATGATGGTGCCGGCTATCCGGGGGCGGTGCTCGCGACCTACAACGTCTCATTGGTAGGCACACCGTGGGATTCTTATGGCGGTTTTGGCGTGTATGCCTTCGGCAGCGAGCTCGATCCGGCTCTCGATTTAACCGGCATTGATGGCTGGGTCTCGGTTCAGGGCACCGGCGATCCAAGCTGCTGGTTTCTCTGGGCTAACGCCGAGACCGGTCTTGGCGACGGTTGCTGGCAGTGGGATGGCATCACCTATAACCATCCAGGCGGCCCCTATGGAGAGATTTGGGACCAGTCGTTCTGTCTGCTGAGCACCTGGATTTCGCCGTGGCTAAGCCTTGATACCTATCATGGGATAATCGGTCAGGCCCAACCGCCGATAGAAATTACGGTCACTTTGGATGCCACTTATCTGACCGCAGGGGACTATGCTGGTAATATCCGGTTTACCACTAACGAGCCGGATCTCGCGGCAACTATCCATGATGTGCCTGTGATATTTCACGTGGTGGAGGCGGAAAACCTGGTCGGTTACTGGAAGTTTGATGAGGGAGCGGGAGATATAGCCGGCGATTCAAGCGGTTATGAAAATGATGGAATTTTAGTGAATAATCCTGCGTGGGTTAGCGGGCTATCCGGACAGGCATTGGAATTTGATGGCATAGATGACTATGTGACAATTCCTGATTCCCCGAGTTTGGATATTAACGGTGCAGGTATTACTTTCATGGCTTGGATATATTCCCCGGAATTCCATAACTTTGGCTGGATAATGGGCAAGGGCCAAACCGGTCCTTGGGATGATATGGTTTGGTGGCTGCTGCCGAGATCGAATGGAGCTGTAAGATATGCTATTAAGTCAGGAGGCAGCACAATTGAAAGAATAGATATTCCTGTTGGTTTGGCTATAGATACCTGGCAGCATGTGGCTGTAGTTTATGACGGGTCTCATATGAGATTCTATCTAAACGGGGCGGAGGCGGATTCATTCCCCAAGACTGGCAATCTGGATGTGAACGATGCTCCAATGCTAATAGGCCTTGATGGATGGAATCCTTGGAATCATTATAGGGGGAAAATAGATGAAGTAAAAATCTACAACAGAGCGTTGTCAGATGAAGATATATACGCAGAATATACAGCTCTACTTGGAAACGCCTATGCCTATTTAACGGGCGATGCCAACATGTACAACGAGATTGTCGATCTAGAGAAGCTGATAACAGGTCCCTGGCGCGTAGGCGGTGACGTGACCTTCCTGGTCAACTTCTTCGACGTATCCTCAGGCAATCAGCCCTGCTTAATGAACAATCCCAACGCTCCCGATGAGGGACAGATCAGCGGCGGCTACTTCTTCGCATCCGGGGATGCTACCGGTGATTGCCAGGTATTGGGCGGCGACGTATCGCGGCTGGTGCAGTATTTTGGCGGCAATCCTGAGGCCATAATCCGGTGGTGCGGCTGGGATAAACCCGATCCAGGGAATTACTATCCACCACTATGGCTCAACAATCGCGGCAGCGGCGGCGAGCAACCTGTGCCTCCACTTGAGGAACTGCCAGAAGGCTGGCCGAATTGCGCGATACCACCTGTGGTTGGCCGGGTTATGCCGACGGGTTCATCGATCAAATAACTCTTGCCAACGCTACAAGGAAATGAAAGGCGGTCCCGGGCCGCCTTTTTTGCGTTTTTATTCAGTAATTAATCTACTGGAAGGAATCATCAAAATAGTGCTTGCGGCCTATTTTAAAAGAGACTAAATTAGCCATGTCCATTCTTAGGGCCGCAGTTTGACCCTGCTCTTTACAGTGTAATATAAAAGCCTCGGTTTTTGATTGACCAAAAAGTGAGGAGGAAAAAATGAAAAAAGTAAGTATGACCTTGCTGATCTTTGTTGGTTTAAATGCTTTTTGTGTTGCCCAGGCGGCGAAGATAACGTTTGACCGAACTGTAAGAACCGCTGAAGCTATAGTCGCTGACCAGATCCTGCCAGATCCGCTGGCGACTAAGAGCCGACTCCAGCTTCCTCTTGATAATCTCTGCAAATGGCTGACAAAAACTGGGAGGACCTAAAAAACGATCCGGTACCATTGACCCGGGGGTCGCATTGGCCGGTTTTGAATTCGAGCTTTTCCTTAAACGGTCATGACGAGCTACTGCCTCCCGATGAATACCCAGCTCTCGAGCTATCCGCCGGTAAGACCAGCCCTGCTCCAATAACCCTATAATGGCTTGAACCATAGCCATCTTGAGCTGATTCGCCATATCTGTCCTCCTTCACCGACAGACAATATGGCAAACACCGCCTTGTCAAGTGGCCGGTTTTAAGGCGACCCGTCCTGGCCGGATTTGCCCGACCTATGACAGGACAGGACACTAGGTGGTGGCAGAGAACTGCTCGATATCTTCAGGTGGTATAGGATGTCTTAATAAAATATTGAATTTATAATAAATATTCGCAAATATAAATAGTCGTTAAATTTGGCAGAATATTTATTCAAGACAAAAGATATGCCGTGATAAACTTTGGATTATAGCTTTTTCTGATGCAAAACTGGTAGACAGCAGCGAAAAACAAATTACAAGGCCAGCAAGAAATTATTGAAGATTTATTGTGTGGGACTCTTCGTCTTTGCTCCTTGTCTTTGCGTAGCCTGTTAGAAAAATGCTAATAAGTGGTGCATGTCGGGAGTGGATGAATTAATCTGGGAAAGGGAAAAACTGAAATCGATTTCATGTCTTTCGCTTCGTTCGTGAATCGTTCCGCAGAAATAAAAGTATCTTTTTACGAATATCTTCTTCACTAACCCACTCCGCAAGCTCAATTAGGTTCTGGTCCACTAAACCCTTCAAGAAATCGCTCCTAAAGGGGATCCCCTTTTCCATGCAGATGAGCACTGGTATTCCTATGATAACCGCCATACCCATTTCGATCCATGTTCCCAATGATGGAACAGATCCCGCATATGCGATGAAGTGCGATGCTTCACGAAGTTCTTCGATATCTCTTTTAGAAAGAGACTCGGGCTCTTCAAGTTCATCACCCCATGCTTCTGCAATTTGGGAAGAAAAGAACTTCCGCCCAGTTTCTTCAATGATTCTGATTATCGCCGTCAAGCGGCTCGCAGTCTCCTCATGGAATTTTCCTTTACCATCAAGTGCAAGAGTAAATGGTCCGGATATAAATACTTTAGCCTTAAGCTCAGTACCTGACCCAACAGATTTCCGCTTATCTGGGAACAACTTCATTTTAATTTCTACGTTTCTGCCGATCAGTGCGTTCATCTGTGAACCTCATATTGTTAGTTATCATAATTAAGCTGTTGCTTCCTTAGGTTTATCGGCAGGAGGAAAATAAAATTTCCTGTTTAATGAATAATCTGCTACTGATCCTCCGATAATAACCAAAGAGAAGATGATCCCAGCTGGCATAACTCCAAGCTCCTGTTCAATATACAACAACTGGAATAGAAGCAGAATAATCAAGCTTAGAAAGTTCAATCCGGCCATTTTTTGAACAAATGGCTTAACTTCCTTCGAAGTCACTCGTTCTGAAATCTTCGGGGAGAATAGCGAGATCAAAATCCAAATCACATCCATCGAAAGAATCCAAATTACGATCCAGCGTAAATTTACAGCGTCCTTGATGAAGTGCCCCAATGCACAGAAAGCCAGTCCTTGAGAGGTTATCACCAGAAAATCGATCCACTGTCCGATTCGTATCCCCGCCTGCGGATTTCCGACCGATTTGTCAGCTTCCTCCAATATCCGAATATTCCCGTGGAAAAACCTTATAATAAGAACCAAAATCGCTAAGACAGATAAATTTGCTGAGACGCTCTGATCCCAGATTAGATTTCCATCATTAAGGTTAAACATTCCCACATAATCGTCTATTATTTTCTCTACACCAAGCCCCATGATTATTCCAATGAAGACTTGGAAGTAAGTGAAGTTTGCTTTTCCAAGTTCCTTCATGCGGCATCCTCGTTTCTTTTATAATTAACTAAAAGCATCTTTGGTGCTCGTTTTGTAGCTATTAGCCAAATAACAATCGCTATAGATCCGAGATAAGGAAGCATTAGGAGAAACTGATACGGTATCCTCATTCCCGAAGCTTGTCCACTAAGTTGTGCGATTTCTAGACCAGACCAAATCGCCAAAACAACCGCGAGCCCCAGTGGTCGCCATTGAGCTAGAATCACTAGACACATCGCAATCCACCCTCTGCCCGAAACTATACCAATTGTGAAAGTTCTAGCTACTACAATGGACAACAAAGCGCCTCCGAGAAAATGCAGCATTGTCGCAATCATACAACATGACAAGCGATACAATCGAATCTGCACGCCAAGTAAATCGGCAGACCTCAGACTCTGGCCTATAGCTTCCAGTCTTAGACCAACTCTTGTCTTCGAAAACATGAAGTGTAAAATTATCATCCCACCTATAGTGAGAATCGCAATTAATGCCAGTATCGTCCCTTCAAGTCCGCCAACATTAATCGATGTTTCTTTGAATTTCTCGGGAACAACCCTGAACAAGGTCAACGCCACGCCGGACGAAATGAAACCAAGTGCTAAACCAACAACCTGATGGCTGGATTCAAGCAGGTCAATCAAAATCCAAAAAACTAAGCCGGCGAATATGCCGGCGATAGCGCTGGCCATAAATCCAATGGTAATGCTACCCCCAACTTGGGCAAAAAACCACCCGATGAACGCCCCAAGCAACATGTTGCCCTCGATACCAAGATTCAGGATACCTGCTCTCTCGCCGACAAGCTCACCCTTCGCTGTCAGACCCAAGGGCACAAGTATTCTCAAGAATGTGACTACGAATTCCATTCGACCAGCTTAGTGCCTTTGCTTCTCAACCTAATAGAATTTCTGGAGAACTTAAATAACACTATGTATGAAACCAGGCAAATCCCTAGTAACACATCTCCAATGTAAGTAGGTATGTGTGCTTGGTGTGTAAAACTATCGATACCATTTAAGATAACGGACATCATGACCGAGTACAGGATCGTTTGTGTAATCCTACCATTAGCAAGAACCGCAGTTAAGACAGCAAAATATCCATAGCCTGGGCTCAGATTCTCTATCAGACGGTATTGAGTCCCCGCCAATTCTGCCCAACCTGCCAGACCGCAAAGACCTCCTGAGATGAAGGCTGCCAAGACAATAATAGAATTAGGGTTTAAATCGTGGATTTGGATTGCATAGCTGCTGTTCTTAGTGACATTGAAAACAATATTCCAATATGACCTCTTTTCAGCGAAGATTAGGACACTAGAGCAAAGAGCCATCACAAAGAGAGACGTGTTTACTCTGCCCCACCCTGGGATTCTAGAAAATCGCATCGAGCCTGGTAATGGGATTGATTGAATCCAATTCGTGATAGGATCGCGAAGTGGCCCGCTTACAAGATAACCCACAAAATATACCGCTGCGAAATTCGACATCAGAGTTAGGAACACTTCATCTGCTCCACGGTTTGTTTTGGCAAATGCGATCGCAACACAAACACAGCCACCACAGATGAATGCTGCAAAACATCCCGCCAATAGCCCCAAACTTCCATGTTGAGTTGGAATCGTAATTGTGACCAGAAACCCACCTAGTGCACCCAGGAGTAGTTGCCCTTCCCCCCCGATATTCCAGAATCCTGCCTTCAGTGCTACTGACACTCCTAATGAAGTGAGGGCAACCGGAACAATCATCACTAATGATTCTTTCAAATTTGCTTCGGAAAACAGCGCCTCTACAATGAGTGATACTGTGTCTGAGGGAAATGCCACACCGGAAAAAAGCATCAACAAACTGACAGCCCCAAACGCAATTAAAACTGAAAAAAGAGGAGCAAGAATGCTGAGGCTGCGTCGGACACCAGTTCCCTCTAGTTCGATCTCATTTAGCCAACTTGCAAGATTTCTCACTGGATTCTTTGCTGCTTTCAGTTAGCAATTGCATAATCACTTTGTATACCACCTGATCTAAGGATTGTGAATTTACCGTCCTGCACCGCGAAGAACTTGGCTTCTTCTAGGCTATCCGTGATCACGATGATTGTTGATCCCGCGTCGTATTCTTGAGCTATATGATTCGATGCCATCTGGATTCCTCTTCTGTCTAAGCCTCTCCAAGGATTTACGTATAGTTGGAAAGTCTTGCGCTGGAGAAAAAGTCGAGCATAAGCCAACCGTTGTTTATTCCCACCCGATAGATTGGCAACCTTCTCATCAAGCTTTCGTGGCCATATATCAAATCTTTCAAGCGTGCTAATAATCTCCTGCATTTCATCCTTCAAATGTCGTCTTAAAAGCAAAGAACCGATTTTGACATTAATTGAGGAAAGAATAAGATTTTCCATTAAGCTGCATTCGAGCGCTAGTCCTCGATCAGCTCTGTGTGAAGGGAGGATACCTAGATTTCCACGAGTAAGTGGCAATGTTTTCAAGGAGTTTATCACATCTTCGATATCTGAATACCACGTCGTGGATAGTGCACAGAATATGCAATTTACTCGATTTGTATGGAGTTTTAGCTCTCTTGCCCTGCTCAGTTCCACTTTCAAAAAGGTCTCCGAACTCTGGTTATCATGCTTAGATATCTGCAGTGATTCACCTTGAGTACCAAAGTACTGCCGGGCGAGAGCCAGTTTTTCTTGGATAGAAACCTCCGGCCCCAATCTCCGCTTTATCTTTCCATTCTCAAGAAATATAACGACGTCGCCTTCTCTTGAGGCAACTTCGTAGTCGTGGAGGACTATTAAGACCACAATTCCCATGGAGCGACAAGCACCGAGAAAAAGTTTCCAAATGTCCAAATACTCCGCCATTGATGCAAACCGTGGTTCATCCAAGAGAATCACTTTCGGTTTTCTCGCAAGCGCAATTTGACATTCAAGAATCTGCAGCTCTACCAACGAGAGTGTCGAGATCTCAGTTTCGTCTCCAACCTCTAATAATTTCATCGTCATGTACTTTTCGCTGAAGCTCCCTAGAAGCCTATTAACCTGGCGAACGTTGAAGTTTTCCGGAAGGTACGGGATCTGCGGAATGTAAGCGATGCCAAATTTGATCGCATCCCTGGGAGAATATGGTACGAATTCTCTGCCATCAAGATACATATGCCCTTTATCTTGAGAATATACCCCTGAAATAATCTTTAAAAGAACAGTTTTGCCAGCGCCATTTGGCCCAAGAATCACATGTACAATACCCTCGGCAAAACTAGCCGATAATCGAGTTAGCACTTCTCTCCCGAGGAAGCTCTTATTCAAAGATTTAACTTCAAGCACTATTGTGATTTTGGTTCGAATTCATCAATGGGGACTCGGAATCTGCCAGTTATTATCTCGTCGGCCCTTTTATTAACCATGTCTATAATATTCTTATTGAGCCTTCGTTCCCAAGCTGCAAATTGCGCCAAGCGCGCGCCTCCCTTGCTCATCATCGACCACTCTGCATAATTCTCTGCTGTGAATTTTCCGGATCGTACCAATTCAATCACATGATTAACCGTTGGCCACATGTCCCATACAACACTAGTTACAACCATCTCCGACGCTCTTGACTGATCGGTCAAATTGCCGATGACAGGGATCTTTGCCTCATCACAAGCTTCAATTACGCCAGCGCGTTCAGCATATATCACGTCAGCACCTTGAGATAAAATTACATGTGTAGCGTTTTTTGCTTTCGGCGGGTCAAACCACGAACCAATAAATGCGACCTTGAATTTAACATTCGGATTAGCCTCTTTGGCACCGAGTATGAATGCGTTGGCTATTCTGTTCACCTCAGGGATAGGGAATCCGCCAACGATTCCAATAATGTTTGATTTTGTAAGTTTGCCGGCAATTAAGCCAGCCAAGTAGGCAGGCTCATGAATCCAGTTGTCGAATACTGAGAAATTCGGAGCTACAGGGCCAAGTCCAGAACCGAAACAGAAAGCTATACCCGGGTAATCCCTGGCCACTCGCCTAACTATTTCCTCCGATGCAAACGCATCTCCTACAATTAGGTCGTTTCTTTCTTCTGCGTACTGACGAAGCGTCTTTTCAAATTCGTTTTGGCTGACGTTATCAGTCCATTTATAGTCAATTGAAAGGTTCAATTGGGCTTTAAGAAGTGCATCATGGATGGCCTTATCCCACGGCTCTTCAATTGGAGTTGCAAAGATCGCGATTACCCTAAGTTTTCTATCATGTGGAGTCTTTGATTGGGGATCTCTAGTGCACGCAACTTGCAGTAGCAAAACTGCCGCAACTAAAATGCAAATTGAATAACTCCATGAGATTTTCAGTTTTGATTTAAGTTGGAGCATGAACCTCCTCCTTTAAATAGATTTCTTTACGATAGAGTAGACAATTGGTTTATATCTTGTCAAGCGTTAAATACCGTCAAAGCCAGAATAATCAGCATCAGTAATTGGAGTGAACCCCTTTTCTTGGACCGTTTAGGTTAGGACGGTTTGGCGGTTCATGGTTTTGTTCCTCAGCAGAGTCTCGAATTCGTCCGGCGGTCGATAGCCCAGCGAGGAATGCAGACGTTTCCGATTATACACATCCAGCAGAAACGCCGCCAGTCGTTTCCGGACATCGGCCAGATCCACATACTCCCCGAGATAGACCTCCTCGACTTTGACGGTTTTGAAAAAGGATTCCATAGCGGCGTTGTCGTAGGGGTTGCCGCGCCGCGACATGCTCAGCCGAAAGCTGTGCTCCCGCAACAGCGCCACGTAGTCACCGGCGGCATACTGGCTGCCCCGGTCCGAGTGATGAATCACTCCCGGCAGCGGTCGGCGTTCCGCCAGCGCCCGCCGGAGGGCGGTCAGGGTCAAGGTCGTCTCTAACGACCGCTCGATGGCATGACCGATCACTTTGCGCGAGTACCGATCTAAGATCGCCGCCAGGTACACAAAACCGTGCCGGACCCGGACGTAGGTGATATCCGTGATCCAGACCTGATCCAGACCCGTCACGGTCGTCTCCGGCAGCAGATTGGGATAGACCGGCAGCTGGTGACGACTGTCGGTGGTCGCCACGTACCGCTTCTTCCGCTTGCGGATCAAGCCCTGCTGGCGCATCACCCGTAGCACCCGCTTGTGGTTCACCCGAATCCCCTGACGCTGCAATTGCTCAGTCACGCGACGGTAGCCGTATCCCGCGAAGGCCAGCACAATCGGCTCGATCGGTTTTACCAACTCGTCGTCACGGCAGGGAACCGGTTGATGATAATAGCTGCTTCGAGAGAGGCCCATTTACCTGGCACCCCCGCCGGACTTGCCCCGACTCAAGCGATGAGATGACGTCCCGCTTGTCGCCGACGCTCGCTGTTGGGCGATTTTTTTAAAAGCCGGTTCTCGAAGGTCAACTCCCCGACCAGCCGCTCCAACTCCCGCACCCGGTTCTCTAAGGCCCCCTCCGCCGTCGCCTCGTTGCCAAACCGTCCCCGGTGGTATTGCTGTCTCCAGTGATATAATAACCCGCTGGAAATCTCATACTGGCGGCAGAGCCGGGCGGCGCCGCTGTCTCCCGACAGCAACTGCTCCACCACCTGGCGCTTCAGCTCGACACTGAATCTTCGTCTCGGATTCATGGCAAGTTCCTTTCCCGGTCTCAAGATACCGGTCCCTTGCCAAATCACCCTAACCTTTTGTGTCCAACCTCAGGGGTGCAGTCCAGTTTAACTCTGATCGAATCCGTGTGGTATAGCCTATTAACAGCCCAGAAACCAAATAACACACAGTATCTGTCGAGTCAGAGAATCCTCAAACGCAACAGGTTACTCCTCAAATCGTTTGACCAAGCCTTCACCAATTTCACTGCCAATACTCTTCAAGGCGGTGTTTACCAACATCTCAGGCGGATTTATATCGGTCTCTACCCTATTGTAACTCGCGAGACTCGGGTCAAGGGCCCTTTCATCACCGGTCACGCTTATCCACTGCGCATAGTCAGTTGCAGTTTTGGAGTGACTGCTTGCATCAATGATTTTTCCGGTACCGACTTCAACGATTTGGCACGTGGCCGAAACCTTAACTTCGCCCTTCTTCGTGAACATTACCCAGCCGACGTGGATTGAAATTGTATTCCCATCAGATAAAGTAAGTGTGCCTGTATTCATACCGGTCTCGGTAGTTCGGTTGGGATAGTTGGGAGTTACACCCGCGATTTTCCCAAAAACAAAGACGTCCACGCCAATCAGCTTTCCGATCTGTGAGGCAGTACTGGCATCGATGCGGCTTCCCGCCCCAAAATTCTGTTCAGCCATCAGCGCATCAACATAGTCGCGCGTTATAAATTCAATAAAGACCGGGTTCGCGCTGACACCCGAAGCAATGATTTCTGAAGCCAGAATGGCCCCTACATCGCCGAATTTGGACTTCCAGGTAAGATCGTCGAAGGCCATAATGGCGACTTTTACCTTGGCGCTGTCTATCGCAGCTTGAATTTGCGCGTCCGAATCCTTGAAACCTTCCGGATAGAAATCACGGAGCTTCCATAAAGCTCGAACCCCGCCTTTAAAGTCGCGCTTGTTGATAAGTGCCATTCCATCATTATATAATGCTTGCCCGGAAAGCTCCTTCGAATCCTTGTAGTCCGGGTCATAGCGACGGGCTTCCTTGAAGAATTCAATAGCCTTCTCAGCGTTGCCAGGAGTCTTAAGTGCTTCGACCCCCTTCTGATAAGCTGATTCTGCAGCACTTGCCCCGGCCTCGGATTTTTTGCCTGCAACGTCGATTTCCGGCCAGACAACTTGCACTTTATTATCGTAGGCGACCAGCTTCTTCAAAACAGTATTGAGAGCCTCAAGCCGCTTATACTCTTTCTGAGCCTTCTCCCAATCGCCTGCCTGAGAAAATTCCTCTGCCCTTTTCTGTCTCAACTCAACAACCTTGGGCAGAAGATCCTGAATCATATCAACCGCTTTCTGATAGTCCGGCTTCTCGGTCACTTGAGCGAGGAAGAATTCCAAAGCTTCAATTATGTTGCCTTGCTCGTACGCCTTCATCCCGTCTTTGTAGTCATCAGCCAATGCACTAATTGGGAACCCGGCAACCATCATTACCAACAAAACTCTGAGTAACAGTTTCATTCGTATTCTCCTATCCTGTCAAGTACGCACGATGATATGCACGATAGGTTACGCAGTCGTTGAAAGAAATTCGATAATAGACACTACCGTTGGCATCACATTTGCCGAACAAACAGCGCATTCGGATGGAAGTCCCGTTCGTCTGATCTTGAAACGTTCCAGCCTGCGCATACTTGAATAAAGCCAAGCTAGCTGGCCGATGGCTTAGAGTTCTTCTGTCTGTTTTTGCTGCTTTCTAGTTTCCCTCATAATCTCTTCGTTCGTGTAGAACACCTGGATGAGAGATACCTTGCCCAATATATTACTGCCTGACGTGCGAAATGCCGCAACTTCATTCCCAATCTCGTCTCTGAAGGCTAATTCAGGGATATTTCCGTCCATGTCGGGATCCGTATGCTTCTTGAATCCCTCTCCCGAGTACTTTCCTTCAAGGGCCTTCTTCAGATCCTTTTCCCAGAATTGTTCTGCCTTAGCAGAGGACTCATCTCCGAACCACCTAAGGTTGATCTGAAAAGCACAAAGCTCACCGTCGGAGTTAAAGCAAGCAAGGTTGTCTTCCGTCTTCTTGTCCAAAACCTCGTACTTACCAACCTTTGCGACTTTGAATCCATCCGGCAATTTGAATTTCTTCTCCTCCTTTGGCTTATCAATATCGATGTTTTTCGTTTTGAGTTTACTCGCTACTTCAGAATAAGGCATTCCCCATTCTAACCCAAGTGGTGGTCCGATAACATTAGTCTGTGAATTGGCTGAGAGCCAAGCAACAAGCACAAGCCCCACGGTCAGCAGGTAAGGCATTCGTTTCAAAGAAACCTCCTTTCATTTTTCCTAACAAACTCTTGTAGAAGTCGATTACGGGCGCGTCACACTCCCACTCGAGTATTGTGGAATCCCCCGCCCCTTGCGCAGATACGACGAAGTGATGAAAAACGACGATGAGGGCAGACAGGATCGCCCTAGCTACATAAATATTTGTTTCAATATACCGAGCTGGCTTCCCCCCCCGCAAGTGATTTCTGTCACATTCCACACAAAATTATAATAGGCCCCAAAACTCCAAAATATCGAAAAATTGCCGGTCTGACGAATCTCGATTCACAGACTGCCAACAAATCACGAAGCAGATTGGACATATAGCCAGAGAACCGCATGCGAGAAATCAGTGGAGCAAGCTATTATGGTTACACCAGTCCATATTGAGAGTGCCTTCTTTCTAACATTATCGTAGGCGTCACACTGCTCCTCCCCGTGCTCAAGCAGGTACGCGTTGATTGTCTGCAATTGCCTATTATGCTTTTCCTGCATCGCTGCGACCTCCTTGCGTGTCACGGGTCGGGTCAAAACCGGCCATTTTTGTTGTAAGTGATTTTCATTATAATCTGTTTTTAGATTATAACAAGCCTTAATTTATTATATGGCTGATCAGTTATTTTTCGGTTCCTGGCTATTTTTGTGCTCGGCCTGGTCTTTGAGCCGGTAGCTTTTACCGGTGATCTGGATTATCTCGGCTTTCTGCAGGATTCTGTCCAGGATGGCCGTGGCGGTGGGTACATCGCCGATGAGCTTGCCCCATTCATCCAGAGACCGGTTGGAGGTAATGATAGTGGAGCGCAGCTCGTGACGCCGCATGATAATCTCGAAGAGATACTCGCCCGACTGTTTGGGGAGCTTTTTGATCCCCATGTCATCGATGATCAGTAAGTCCGGCTGCAGGTACTGTTTCATTATCCTGGGGCCATCGCCGAAGTTCTCCGCCTGCAGCAGTTCGTTGATCGTGTCGAAGATGGAACGATACAAAACGACAAAGCCGACCCTGGCCGCCTGATGGCCGATGGCCTGAACCAGATGCGATTTGCCCACGCCGGGAGGCCCCAGGATAAGGATATCGGCGCTGTCCCTGATGAACCGGCCGGTGGCCAGTTCCATCACCTGCCGTCTTTTGATCGAGGGATTGAAGCTGAAGTCAAAATCCTCGATACTTTTAAGCTCCCGGAAGCCGGCCTCCAAAAAGTCCTTGCTCCAACGATAATAAACATTTGGGTTTATGCCCTCTCGCCGACATAGTTCGGCTATACTGACCTCGCCCCGCAAACCCTCCAGCACTATCCGAATCTTCTCCTCAGCTGAAAACTTCCGCCTCGTTACTCGATGAATCTGTCTGACCACTGCTTCCGGACTCTGTCCCTTGGCTGATGGCATCTTGGCTCCTTTCCATTGAGCTGGCTTGCTTCCCCCCAACTCGCCAGCTCAATCCGCTCTTAAATTAACCAATTCCATCTCTTAATTCCTACCCTAAATCGGTCCGATAGATTCTGAAACGATACACCGGTCGCATCAGCCGAGGCGATGAAGTAGCCGCTTTTCTATTTGGCCTTCGGCGGGAGCATTTGAATTACGCATCAGGCAGGGATGATTACCCGAAGAAGAATCGAAATGTTTGCAAACACTTGGAACCTTAGTGCAAATCCCCCAGGAGATGTTTCGAATTTTCGATCTCATCCAACGATTTCTGCAGAACTGTTTCCAGCTCAGCCATGGTTAATTCCAGGTTCAGCCAGGCTTCCGGCGAATAATGGAAAACGAAGAAATTGCCGCTGTCCCCAACAGCCAGGGCATGGCACAGCACGTCGGCTACGTGCACGGCCGAGACCAATAGTTTATTTTCGGTGGCTTTATCCGGTGTGTGATGATAAGCGATCGCTGTTGATATGCTCGATGGGAAATTCCATTTTTGCGCCAGTATTTCACCTAATTTTTGGTGGTCAATCTGCCAATGTTTTTCTTCTTCAGAAAGATCGATAGGCTTGCATTGTCGAGCATATAACTCGACGAATTGAGTTGGATTGATTCGAACGAAAATTAACCGCCCGATATCGTGAAGTATCCCTCCCAAAAAGCCTTCATTTTGCAAATCCCTCCTGCACTTGAATAATAACCTTTTGGCTATGACACCGACCCCAAACGAATGAGCCCAGAACTTATTCAAATCCAAGGCCCGGTTTTCAGTTTTAATTGTATTCAATAACGAGGTTGTCAGGAGAAGCTGATGAATTGTATTCAGGCCAAGCATGGTGATCGCTTCTTCAACCGACACAATCCTGCCCGCGAATCCATAAAACGGCGAATTAACGAGCCTCAAAACTCTGGCCGTAAAGGCCTGATCGGTTTCGATTATTTGCGCCAATTCGTAATTGCCAACGTCCTGCGCGATGCAGCTCTGCAACTTCTGAATTACAATCGGCGGCGAGGGTAGGTTGATCTGCTTCTCAAAGATGCTCTCATAGGTTTGCATGCCATTGACCACCTTATGAACGTTTATTCGTTCTATCTCTCGTTAATTTTTTTATGATCGCAACCATCTCTCTTACATCATCATGATGTAAAACGAGCGAAAGGCTTTTGTTAATATGATCGTCAAAATCCAGATCGGCGTCTTCTGCTGCCTCTTTGCCGAAGAGATTCTCGATATTTCCAATTGATTTTGCCGAACCGGCCGTATAATTATCGGAAGAGTGTTTCATATATTTTATCCATTTTCGATGACAATAGAGCCATCTTTCGTGACTTTCCTTTTTGTAATACCTGGATACTCGGCTTCGAGCTGCTTCAACATTTCTTCCTTTTCCATTAAAGAATTTTTAAGCAGGTTGTTTTCTTCCTCGAGGTATTTATGCTTCAGAGCGTATTTAACGGAGAGCAGCAATTCAAAATCATCGCAGGGTTTATTAAAGAACCGATAAATTTCACCCTTATTAATAGCTTCCTTGGCAAGTTCAAAATCGGTCAATCCGGTCAACATTATCCGGATTATGCGGGGGAATTTCATCCGGACGAGCTTTAAAAGTTCAACTCCCGAAATTTCAGGCATATTTTGATCCGACATTATCAAATCAACCCGTTCGCGGTCCAGAATTCCCATCGCCTCCTTTGCCGAGCCGGCGGTGAATATTTTATAGCCCTCATTCTTAAAGGACCTTTGAAGGGCTTTTAGAATATTTTGTGAATCGTCAACCAATAATATTTTGAACTGCCGCATAATTATTCTCTTTTTGAAGTAATTGTTTGTTTACCGTGACCGCTTCCCGAATCGGATCGATGCCGTCGATTTTTATAATCCGGCGAATCATGCCCGCCGATAATTTGGCGCCTTTGGGAAGTAAGAACATCCCGCTCTTTGTAAAAATATCTGAGGCGAGTATCATGCCGATCTCAAGCTCCGAGGCCCGGACCGTTATCGTGTCCGAAGAATCAGGATAGACAAAATGCTGGGCCAGATCGTACTCGATAAATTTCTTAACTATTTCGGGATCATAGACGGAATCCGAATATTCTACCAGGTGAGCGGCCGCTTCCTTAAGCATTTTCTCATTAGGGTAACCTTTTTCAAAAGCATATTTATCGAATGCGTCGGCGACGCGGATTATTCTGGCCCCGAAAGGAATTCGTTTTTCTCGGATATTGTCCGGATAACCCGAGCCATTATAGTTTTCATGGTGATGACGAATGATGACGCAAATTTCCGCAAAGCCGGCGATGCTGTAAATACAGCTTTGCCCCAGGATCGAATGATTTTTATATTCCTCCAATTCGTTTTTATTTAATTCATGTTGTTTTTTCTGCAAAATTTTATCCGACATCCCCACCTTGCCTATATCATGAAGATAAGCGGCTATCACGATATCCTGATAATCTTTGCCCGCTATATTCATCGCCTTGCATATTTTAGATGACAACGAGGCGACTCTTTGCGAGTGGCTGCCGACATCTTTAAATCTTAGATCGATTATCGTGGAGAATGCTTTTATCGTGCCCATGAAACTTTCAGTCAATTCCGCATTTTGAGCTTTTATCTCTCCAGTTTGCTCGGCGACACGCTCCTCCAGGGTCTTATTCATTATTTTCAATTGCTCATTCTGTTTTTTCAGTAGTTCCCCCAGATGCCTATTATCGATTGTCATTCTATATAATTCGAGCGATTCCCGTATCCGGCTCAGCAAGAATTCATCATCCCAGGGCTTATTGAAATAATATCGAATCGACCCGCTGTTAATGGCATCTTTGGTAGCCTCAATGTCGGCATAACCGGTAAGCAATATTTTTACGGCGTCGGGAGCCACATCCCGGGATTTGCACAATAGCTCGACGCCCGTCATGCCGGGCATGCGTTGATCGCTAATTATCAGCGATACCCTATTGTGCCCCAGGAGCCCCAACGCCTCGCTCCCCGTTTGGGCCGTTATAATATCTATATCCAGGACCTTCAAAAGCCTCTTAAGCGATTTTAAGATGCCCTCTTCGTCATCAACCAGCAGCACCGTATGTTTGAAATTATTCGACATCGCCTGCTCCGACCAGGTTGTTTTGATTCTTTTTATTGGCATGAGCCTTTCCCACATGCCCCGTAATGAAGACGCCTATTGCACCGCCATGACCGGGCAAGGGTGACCAGATCATGTTGATATCATTAATGTGGGAAGGACTATTACCGACCTGTTTTTGCGATTTCAGGGCTTTTTCCACTAAGGCACATTCTCCATCTTTAAAAACTTCGCGAATATCCATGCCCAGGCCGAAATTTTTGCCTTTCAAAAATCCGTTCAGGGCTTCGTTCATATAAACAATCGTAAAATCCGAATCGACGCCGAGGACCCCGACCGGCAGATAATTTAATATATTTTGGGCCATCTTCAGGGCATTATTTTTTACCTCCAGGTCATGAGTCCGTCTCAATACTTTTTCTTCGAGCGACTTCGTCAATTCCTGAAGTTTTAAATTTCTCTGCTGAAGCTCTCCATTAAGTGCTTCATTTTCCTTTAGCAGGCTATATTGATCGAAAGTATTCATTATTGTCGTTAGCAGCTCCTGATCGTTCCACGGCTTTGTGATAAACCTGTATACCTGTCCTTCATTTATGGCCTCGACAATGGCCACCGCATCGGCGTACCCGCTCAAAATCAATCTTAAGGTATCGGGTGATTTTTCCTTCACCTTGCGCAGAAATTCAACGCCGTTCATGCCTGGCATACGGTAATCGGATATCACCACGTTTATTTCGTTTTCGTCGAATGCTTTCAATCCTTCTTCGCCGGACTCCGCTGTGAGTATTTTATAATCCGCATCCAACAAGAGCCGTTTTAAAGATTTCAAGACATTCTGTTCATCGTCCACGATTAACAGGGTATTATTCATTTTCACCGATGCCTTCCCTTGGCAGCGTTACCGTAAATACCGTGCCGACTCCCAATTTGCTTTCAACGCTAATGTGTCCCCTGTGCTTCTTGACTATGTCATAGGCCAGGCCTAATCCCAGGCCCGTGCCCTTGCCCACCTCTTTGGTAGTATAAAAAGGTTCGAATATGCGTTTCAGGTTTTCCTCAGGAATCCCCACCCCGTTATCTCCGATGGAAACATAAATGTTTTTTTCATCTGCCCACGATTTAATCTTGATGAGACCCTGGTTGCCGGAAATAGCCTGTCCGGCATTGATTATCAGATTAAGGAATACCTGGTTCAGCTGATTGGGTACGCAATATAAAATCGGCAGATCGCCAAGCTCTTTTTCGACCTTGCAGGTATATTTAATTTCATTCCACACAATGTTCAGCGTGCTCTCGATACCTTCATTTATATTGGCCATCGCTTTTTCCGCCCGGTCGACGCGGGAAAACGTTTTTAAATCGGCCACTATTTTCTTGACCCGGTTGGCCCCTTCGATTGATTCGTTCACGGCATCGCCGAAATCACCCAGCATCTCCTGCAAATCGCTCCATTTGGCCGCGTCATATTTTCTTATCGCCTCAGAAAATTGGCTGATTTTCTTCAGGTATTTATTCATTGAATTTAAGTTGGAGTTGATATAACCTATGGGATTATTTATTTCGTGAGCTACTCCGGCGGCCAGAGTACCAATCGCCGCCAGTTTATCCGATTGAATCAATTGATCCCGGCTTTTGTGATGCTCCGTCACGTCCTGAATCATTCCCACCAGGCCGATAATTTCACCTTTATCGTTCTTCAGAGGAACTTTGGTAATTGAAATCCACGTTTCTTCATCGCGAAAATAGCTGA
>Ga0299912_10000884_pt1 | contig 24435 bp, 20 predicted proteins | sample RVTome_2_FD_207667 | JGI IMG/M metagenome (GOLD analysis project Ga0299912, IMG submission 207667) | Soil microbial communities from uranium-contaminated site in the Upper Colorado River Basin, Wyoming, United States - RVT95D214 (version 2) ... | reverse complement strand
CGTTTTTCTTTGGGGCACTGCTACAAATTCGTCATTCCGGGCCGGCCCCGGAATCCAGTCAACCCGTTGCATTCGAGTCGCGGCGCGGCCGTGACGCGCGACGGTGGTTTTTTGAATCCCCGAATTTGTGCAAGAATCTCTCCCTCGGGTCGGGCCGAATGGCCAGACAGGTTACCAGGGAGGGCCAAGTGCGCAACTTGTCGGAAAAAAATGACCAGGTACTCCGTGTCCTCATGGAGGTTACGCCTGATCTGATCGTGCTGCTTGATTCAGCGGGCCGTATCATCAAGTTCAACAAGGCCTGCGAGGAGTTGACGGGCTACAGCCGTGACGAGGTCACAGCGAGAAACCCGCTCGATTTCCTGGTTCCCGATAAATGGATCGACGTGGTGCGCAACCGGTTTTCCGATCCTTTTTCGCCGGAAGTTGCGAAACCTCATGAGCATCCGTGGCTGACAAAAGCGGGAGAGGAGCGGCTGATCAGATGGCGCTGCGCGGCCCTGGGTCTCGTCGATAACGAACCGCCTTTCATCCTGGGCATCGGCACCGATGTTGCGGAGCAGGCGCTGGTCGAGGAAGAATTCCGGAGACAGAAGCGTTTGCTGGAACTCTTCTTCGAATCGATATTGCACTGTGCCGCCCTGCTCGACAGGAATTTCAATTTCATCCGGGTGAACCAGGCCTACGCCCGGGCCTGCCACCGCGATGCCTCGGCTTTCGCCGGCCGTAATCACTTTGATCTCTATCCTTCGGACGCGAAGGCGATTTTCGAGGAGGTCGTCAGAACCGTGCAGCCTTATACCGCCCGGGCCCATCCTTTTGAGTTTCCGGATCATCCGGAATGGGGCGTGACCTACTGGGATTGGACGCTGGTTCCGGTGATGGATCATCGCGGCGAAGTTGAACTGCTGCTGTTTTGCCTCAACGATGTCACGGAACGGCATCATATCGAGGAGAATCTGCGCCATGTCACGGGACAACTCCAGAATCTGTCGATGCAGCTGGTTGAAGTCCAGGAGAACGAACGCCGCCGTGTTGCCCGCATATTGCACGACGAGATAGGCCAGGAACTCACCGCGATCAAGTTGGCCATCCAGAATCAGATCCATGCGTTGCATGGAGGCGGCGATGACCGCCTGCACGGTGCACTCAATGGCGTGAACGAAATCATAGGGCGTGTGCGCCAGATCTCGCTGGACCTGCGTCCCACGGTGCTCGATGATCTTGGGCTCATTCCCGCGCTGGTATGGTTGATCGACCGGCAGCGTTCTCTTGCCGGGCTTGAGGTCTCTTTCAGGCATCGTGGCCTCGATGTGAGACTATCCCAGGAGATGGAGACCGCCGTGTACCGGATTGTCCAGGAAGCGCTGACCAATATAGTCAGCCATGCGGACGTATTGCGGGCAACCTTGTTTCTGTGGGCTACGGATCAGGAACTCATATTCAGTATTGCCGATCCTGGCCGTGGATTTGATCTGAATGCCGCGATGAGCGCCGGTAGCGGCGGCGGCCTGTTGGGAATGCGGGAACGCGCGAGGATGTTGGGCGGCAGGGTCACGATAGAAACGACGCCGGGTGCCGGAACCACGATTACCGCAAATCTGCCCATGACGCCCAAGGCCATCGTGGCAACCGAATCGCAATGATTTCGGTGCTGTTGGTCGATGACCACCCTGTCGTGCTGCGGGGGCTGTGTGACCTGTTCGAAGCCCAGGAGGATTTCAGCGTCGTGGGGCGGGAAACCGACTCGCTGCGGGTGGTGAAAACAGTGAAACGCCTCAAGCCCAACGTGATCATACTGGATCTCATGATGCCCGGTTTGAGCGGCATGGACCTGATCAAGCAGGTCGCCCAGCAATGTCCGGATACCCGAGTCGTGGTCCTGTCGATGCATTCAAACCCGGCGTATGTATGGGAGGCGTTGCGTAACGGCGCGATGGGATATGTGCTGAAGTGCGCGGATGCGGAACTGCTTATTCATGCAGTGCGCGAAGCGGTCAAGGGCCGGCGTTATCTCAGTCCGCCTTTGTCGGAAAGCGGCATGGAAAATTATGCGTCCGCGGCACGGCAGGAACCGTTCGATCCGTATGAAATGCTCACGAACAGGGAAAAGCAGATACTTCATATGGCGGCCCAAGGCCAGACCAACGGACAAATTTCTTCGATGCTGAACATCAGTGTTCGAACTGTAGAGACTCACCGCGCCCATTTCCTAAGCAAGCTCAATCTTCACAGCCAGACTGAACTGGTGCGATACGCCATTCAACGGGGCCTCGTTTCGCCAGATTAGCCGACAGGCCGCTAAACACAAAACCGCAGGCGAAGAAGTTGGCAAGATTGCCTGGGTTGCCGTAAAAAAAACCTGCCAGCCGGCCAAGTGTGATCCGCACCTGCGCGCCGATGTCCCTATTATCTTATCGAGTAACAATCCGTAGCAGTACGGATCGCGTACCGGAATATAACTGGTTACCCTTTGATCTATATAAAATTTTCCTGAGCGATATGTCTGGTGTGACCGAATATGCCCCACGAAGATCAACTTATTGTTTTTTGCCTTGGCGAGCAGCGTTACGCGCTTGCCCTGGCGGCAGTGGAAAAGGTGGTCCGGGCGGTTGAAGTTACCCGTTTGCCCGCTGCGCCGGACATCGTGCTCGGCATCGTCAACGTGCAGGGGCGGGTCATTCCGCTCATCAATGTCCGCCGGCGCTTTCGCCTGCCCGAGCGGGAGATGGCACTGGCCGACCAGATCGTCATTGCGCACACGGCGCGGCGTCCGGTCGCATTGGTGGTGGATGCGGTGACCGGCGTGCTCGAATACCCGGAACGGGAAGCGGTCGCGGCGTGGGACATTCTTCCCGATGTCGATTACATCGAAGGCGTGGTGAAACTCGAGGACGGATTGATCCTGATCCACAACCTTGACCGGTTTCTTTCGCTGGACGAAGAGACCTCCCTGGACCGGGTGCTGGAGGCGGGCTGAGGTGGATATGCGGCGCGCGCTTCCCGATGCGCTTCTTTCCGGGCTGAGCGAATTTGTCGCCGCGCGGATCGGCCTGCACTTTCCGCAAGAGCGCTGGCGCGATCTGGAGGGCGGGGTCGCCGCCGCAGCCCGCGACTTCGGCCTCCCGGATGCGGAATCGTGCGCGCGCTGGCTCCTGTCCACGCCCCTGGCACGGAACCATATCGAAATCCTCGCCAGCCACCTGACGGTCGGGGAGACCTATTTTTTCCGCGAGCAGAGGAGCCTCGAAGCTCTCGAGGAGCAGATCCTGCCGGAGCTGCTCCGCAGCCGGCGCGATGACGGGCGGCACCTTCGAATCTGGAGCGCAGCCTGCTGCACCGGCGAGGAACCCTATTCCATTGCCATGCTCCTCGACCGGATGATCCCCGATCCCAAAGCATGCCCGGTCACGATGCTCGCGACCGACATCAACCCGCAGTTCCTGCAGAAAGCGGCCGAGGGCGTGTACGGCGAGTGGTCGTTCCGCGGTACGCCGGGATGGATGAGAGAGCGGTATTTCAGGAAAAGGCGAGACGGGCGCTACGCGCTGCTGCCCCAAATCAGGAACAGGGTGACCTTTTCCTACCTCAATCTCGCCGACGACGTTTACCCGTCGCTCCTGAACAACACCAATGCGATGGACGTGATCTTCTGCCGCAATGTGCTGATGTATTTCACCGCGGAGCGGGCGAGGGAGGTGGTCCGGAATCTTTACCGTTCCCTCGTCGACGGCGGGTGGCTGATCGTCAGCCCCGCGGAGATCTCGAACGTTCTGTTTTCCGCGTTTTCGGCAGTCCAGTTCCCCGGGGTCGTGGTATACCGGAAGATCGCGGGCGCTGCCCCGCGAGTCGTCGTCATGGGGAACCAGAACCCCGTGTTTTTCCAGATGGCCGATACCATCAACCCGCTGGCGCCGGTTTCCGGATCAGACCCTGTTATGCAGGACGGCCGGCACCCCGGTCTGCAGGACGAGGCGCCACCAGAGCCGGGCGTTCCGGAGACATTGGAGGACGGCAAAACGCCTGCGCATGGAACGGACGGCGAGCATGTGCTTTCCAGCGCCGCGCGCCGTTGCGCCAACGAGGGCAGGCTCGCCGAGGCGAGCGAGTGGTGCGAGAAGGCAATTGCCGCCGACAAGCTGAATCCGGCGCACTACTATCTGCTCGGCACCATTCAGCAGGAGCAGGGGCAGACGGAGGCGGCGCGGCGGTCGCTGATGCGCGCCTTGTATCTCGATCCCGGTTTCGTGCTTGCCCACTTTGCCCTGGGGCACGTCGAATCATCACAGGGCCGGCCGCGGGAGGCGAAGCGTCATTTCATGAACACCCTCGCGATGCTGCAAAGGCACCCGCGTGGCGAGCTTCTCGCGGAGTCGGAGGGACTGACCGCGGAGCGGCTGACCGAGATCGTCACGTCCGTGCTGTCAAGCCTGCCGCGTGCCGCGGCGATGCGCGCATGAGGAGAATGCCTGCATGAGTACGCACGACACTGCCCCGGGAAACAGGAAGCAGGCGGCCATCGACTGGCGCGAGGTCCATCAGCGCATCGAGACGGCCCGCGCTGCCGTCGAGCGCGTATTGACGCTGGACGCCGGGGAGACCAAACGGGTACTGAAGGCCAGGGCGCAGGCGCTGGCCCGGGAACCCGGGAAAGTACAGGCCGCCGATGAGTGGGTGGAAGTCCTGGAATTTTTCTTGGCGCATGAGAAGTATGCGGTCGAATCCCAACATATCCGTGAGGTCTACCCGCTGGGAAATCTCACGCCGCTCCCGTGCACACCGCCATTCGTGCTCGGCATCGTCAACCTGCGCGGCGAGATCGTCTCCGTCCTCGATATCAAAAAGTTCTTCGACCTGCCGGAGAAGGGGCTGACCGACCTCAACAAGGTCATCGTGCTCCAGTCCGGGCAGATGCTTTTCGGCATTCTTGCGGACACCATCGCCGGCGTGCGCCGGATCCCGGTGGCCGGAATCCAGCCGTCCTTGCCCACGCTCGCCGGTATCCGGGAAAAATATCTGAGGGGTATTACCCCTGATCGCACGATCCTGCTCGACGCGGAAAAACTCCTGGCGGACGAGAAAATCATCGTGCAGGAACAGGTGGACAAATAAGAGATGACTGAATTCGAGCCCGGCGAAACTGCACAAGGATAACGACTATGAAATGGTTTCTCGATTTGACCATGCGCGGCAAGCTGTTCGTTTGCTTCGGCCTGATATTCGCTCTGATGGCATGGGTGATTGCAACCGCGTATACCGGAATCGCCACCATCCAGGAATCTCAGGATCGCCTCTACAAAGAGGACTTCGCCAACGTGCGCGATCTGCTGACTCTGCGCACCTATTACAACCAGATGCGGGTTCTGATGCTCGAAGCGCAACTGTTGAGCAAACGCGCGGAACAGGATCCCCTCCTGGCGCAAGCCACGGAACGCTCGAAACAGATAGACCGGATCATTGTCGGCCTCCTGGCGCGGGCGAAGAACGACCCTAACCGGCTGTCGCGGCTGGAGGAGCTGAAATCCGTCTGGCAGGCATTCGCCCAGACCAAGGATGCTGAAATCATTCCGTTGATCCTCGACGGCAAGTTAGTGGAATCGCGGCAGCTCGCGGTCGGCGTGCAGCAGGGGCGGGCGCAAAAGATTCGCGCCATTGCCGAGGAATTGGGCAAGGCGGCGGAAGACGACGCGCGCCTCGCCGCGGCTGACGTCGACCTGCAGGCAAATCAGTCGTTTCGCATTTTCGTGTTGGTCGGGATCGCGGCCGTGGTGATTGGCACCGCGCTGGCGCTGTTGATGGAGCGGGTGATCGCGGGACCGTTGCGCAAGTTATCGAGCGCCGCGGACCGGGTCGCCGCGGGCGACCTCACCGTCGATGTGCCCCAGGACGATCGCGCCGATGAGGTGGGCGGCCTGGTGGGCGCGTTCCGCGCGATGCTCGAAAACCTGCGGCGGCTGACGCGCGAAATCCACGAGGGTGTCGGCGTGCTCGCCTCCTCGTCCAGCGAAATTCTCGCCACCACCACTCAGGTTGCCTCTGGCGCCAATGAAACCGCGAGCGCGATTAGCGAGACCACGGCCACCGTGGAGGAGGTGAAGCAGACGGCGCAGGTGTCGAGTCAGAAGGCGAAGTATGTGTCCGAGAGCGCGCAAAAGGCTTCGCAGGTCTCTCAGACCGGGCGCAAGTCGGTGGACAGCGCCATCCAGGGGATGCAGCGCATCCAGGAGCAGATGGAGTCGATAGCCGAGAGCATTGTGCGCCTGTCCGAACAAAGCCAGGCGATCGGGGAGATCATTGCCACGGTCGGCGATCTGGCGGAGCAGTCGAACCTGCTGGCGGTCAACGCCGCCATCGAGGCGGCGAAGGCCGGCGAGCAGGGCAAGGGCTTTGCGGTGGTAGCCCAGGAGATCAAGAGCCTTGCCGAGCGGTCCAAGCAGGCGACCACCCAGGTGCGCGGCATCCTGGGCGACATCCAGAAGGCGACCGGCGCGGCGGTGCTGGCCACCGAGCAGGGCAACAAGGCGGTGGACGCGGGCGTGAAGCAATCGACCGAAGCCGGCGAGTCAATCCGGCTGCTTGCTGACAGTATCGGGGAAGCCGCGCAGGCGGCCACCCAGATTGCGGCCTCGAATCAGCAGCAGATGGTGGGCATGGACCAGATGGCGCTGGCGATGGCGAACATCAAGCAGGCGAGCGTGCAGAACGTAGCCGGCACCAGGCAGGCGGAGGCCGCGGCGCAGAACCTGCATGAGCTGGGTCAGAAACTGAGCGCCCTGATTGGAAGCAAGCCCGCATGACTTCTTCACTCTTCACAAAATGTGAACAGATTTGTAGCCCGGATGCAGGCCGAAGGCCGGAATCCGGGGCTCAGCGGGACACTATCCCCGGATTCCGCTACGCTCCATTCAGACTATCTGTTTGGTTCCGGCTCGTCCGGCTTAAGGATCGGAATTAGATCATGGCCAAAAAGAACGATGAGTTCCTGAAAAAGCTGCTGGCGACCTTCCGGGTCGAGGCGGACGAGCATCTCCAGGCGATGTCGTCGGGGTTGCTCGATCTGGAGAAAATCCCGGCGGGCGCGCGGCAGATGGAACTCGTCGAGAAAATCTTCCGGGAAGCGCATAGCCTGAAAGGCGCCGCGCGGGCCGTGAATCTGACCGAGATCGAGTCGGTCTGCCAGTCGCTGGAAAGCGTGTTCGCGGGACTGAAGGGCAAGCATCTCGCCGTCTCAGCGCCATTATTCGATCTCCTGCACCAGGCGATCGACGCCCTTGACGGGCTTCTAGCTCCGGGTGCCGGTGCGTCCGCCGCGCGCCGGCCGGTGATCATGGAATTGATGCGGCGGTTGGACGACGCATTGAAAGGGCCGTTGCCTGATCCGGAAATGCCCGCGCCGGCGCCGCTGGCGCAAGATCTCCCGCCCGTATCTTCTCCCGCTGCGACGGCCGAACCTGCCGCCGCGACCGCGGCTGTGCGCACGCCGCTTCCTGCCCCGAGCCTGGCATCCGGGACGGTCAGGGTCTCCACGGCGAAGCTCGACGCGGTGATGCGGCAGGTCGAGGACCTGTTATCGCCGCGGCTGGCATCGGGCCAGCGCGCCAGGGAGTTACGCGAAACCGCCGTTGCGCTTGCGGCATGGAAAAAGGAACGCGCGCGGATTCAGCCTGGACTGCGGCTGATCGAGCGCTCGCTTGCACGGGGCGGCAAAGCCAACGGCGCCGCCAGGGAAAGCCAGGAACTCCCGAAGCTGCTCGAGTATCTGGACGGCGAAAACCTCCACATGAAAATGCTCGAGGATCGACTGGCGAGTCTGGCGCACTCTGCTGAACACGACCAGCGCACGCTGGCCGGAATGACCGACAACCTTCTCCACGATGTGAAGGAGATGCACCTGTTGCCGTTCTCATCGCTGATCGAGAGCTTTCCGCGATTCACTCGCGAACTTGCCCGCGACCAGGGCAAGGAGGCGGAATTCGTCATTCAGGGGGGCGAGATCGAGATCGACCGGCGGGTTCTGGAGGAGATGAAGGACCCGTTGATCCATATGCTGCGCAACTGCATCGATCACGGCATCGAGAAGCCGGCGGCGCGCAAAGACAAACGCAAGCCGCCGCATGGAACGATCATCCTTGCGATCTCGCAGAAGGACAGCGGCAAGGTCGAGATCCTCGTCGCCGACGACGGAGCGGGCATCGAAGCGGCCAGGGTGAAATCGGCCGCCCGCAAGCTTGGCATCGTTTCCGCCGAGGAACTAGACAAGCTCGGCGAGCAGGAGGCGATAGGGCTGATCTTCCAGTCCGGTGTTTCCACGAGCCCCATCATCACGGACGTTTCCGGGCGGGGACTCGGGCTCGCCATCGTGCGGGAAAAAATCGAGCGGCTCGGCGGCGCTATCTCCGTCGAATCGCTCCCCGATGCGGGGACGAGTTTCCGCATGGTCGTGCCGCTGACGCTCGCCACGTTCCGGGGCGTCCTCGTTCGCGCCGGCGATCACATTTTTGTTATCCCGGCGACTGCCGTCGAGCGGGTAACGCGAGTGGCTGATCAAGACATCCGGACGGTGGAGAACCGCGAAACGATCCCGCTTGATGGCCAAACCGTGTCACTCGTCCAGCTCAGCGACGCGCTGGACATGCCGCGCAAGAACGCGGCCGGCGTGTCCGGGGATAGTGCGCAGGCGGTTGTTCTGAGCCTGGGCCTCACGCGCGTTGCATTCCGGGTGGAAGAAATCCTCGGCGAACAGGAGGTCCTGGTCAAGGGGCTGGGCCCGCAGCTCGCGCGCGTGCGCAACGTTGCCGGCGCCAGCGTGCTGGGAACCGGCCAGGTGGTGCCGGTTCTGAACGTGCCTGATCTGATGAAGTCGGCCGTGAATCTGGTGGGGGCTCCGCTTGCGCCGGTGGCCGTCGACAAGCCAGAGGCGGGCGAGAAGCGGTCCATCCTGGTGGTCGAGGATTCGATCACGTCCAGAGCCTTGTTAAAAAATATATTAGAATCATCTGGTTACAACGTTGCTACGGCGGTCGATGGCGTTGACGCCTATACCACGCTCAAGACCGGCGCGTTCGATCTGGTTGTGTCCGACGTGGAGATGCCGAGCATGGACGGGTTCGACCTCACGGCCAAGGTGCGGGCCGACAAGCAACTGTCGGAGCTGCCCATAGTGCTGGTCACGGCGTTGGAGTCGCGCGAGCACCGCGAGCGCGGTATCGACGTCGGCGCCAACGCCTATATCGTGAAAAGCAGCTTCGACCAGAGCAACCTGCTGGAAGTGATTAAACGTCTGATTTAGCGGGAAGCGAGAGGCAGGAAGCAAGAGGCAGGAAGCGAGAGGCAGGAAGCGAGAGGCAGGAAGCGAGAGGGTAGAAGAAACAACGCGGGGAATATGAAGTCATGATTCAATCGTACAAGGACCTTCAGGTTTTCCAGCCTTAACGGGCAGATTTGAGGAACTTGGCAAGATGCTCCATCGATTGTTCGAAAACTGGAAGACTTACACCGTGGAGAGACAATCATGATCTGCTCATCATTTTCCGGCAAGAAGCGGGAAACAAGAAGCAAGATGCGAGAGCGCGGGAAGCAAGTCCTGCTTCTTGCCTCTTGCCCCTTGTTTCATGGTTAGACGCATGATTAAAGTCCTGATCGTGGAAGATTCACCCGTGGTGCGCGAGTTTCTCGTTCACATTCTCGGCGCGGATCCCGGCATTCAAGTCATCGGGACCGCTACCGATGGCGAGCGCGCGGTCGAGGCCGCGCAACGCCTGCGTCCCGATGTCGTCACCATGGACATCCACATGCCGGGGATGGACGGGATCGAGGCCACGCGCCGGATCATGGAAACGTGTCCGGTGCCGATCGTTGTCGTGAGCGGGAGTTCGGACCCGCGCGAGGTGGCGACGACATTCCGCGCCATGGAGACCGGCGCGGTGGCCGTGCTGCGGCGGCCCGCGGGGATCGGTCACCCGGACTACGAGGCCACGACCATGGATCTGGTGCAGACGGTGAAACTGATGTCGGAAGTCAAGGTCGTGCGGCGCTGGCCCCGGAGATGGAGCGATGCGGCGGCTGCCCCTGTGGCGCAAGCGGGAGTCGAGCGCGCTCCGGCGAGGGTCCGGATCGTCGCCATCGGCGCCTCGACCGGCGGCCCCCAGGTATTGCAGGGCATCCTTGCCGAACTGCCGAAGGAATTTCCGTTACCGATACTGATCGTCCAGCATATGACGGCGGGCTTCACTCAGGGGTTCGTCCAGTGGCTGGCGCAGTCATCGAGTCTGCCGGTCCATCTTGCCATGCACGATGAGCTTATCCGGCCCGGGCATGTCTACGTGGCTCCCGATGAATTCCAGATGAAGGTGGCGCGCGGCGGAAGAATCGTCCTGACACAGGACGCTCCGGAAAATGGCCTGCGTCCGTCGGTTTCCTGTCTTTTCCGGTCGCTGGCCGAAACTTACGGAGGCGATGCCGCAGCCGGCCTGCTCACCGGGATGGGGCGCGACGGCGCTGAAGAACTCAGGCTGCTGAAAGACAAAGGCGCGCTTACTTTTGCCCAGGACAAGGATAGTTCCGCCGTGTATGGCATGCCGGGCGAGGCAGTCAGGCTCGATGCGGCGACGCTCGTTCTGCCATCGGGAAAAATCGCCGCGACGCTGGCAAGTCTGGCGAACAATAAAAAGTAACACGAAGTGCAACCTATGAAATCCAGGAAAAGCGGAGACGGAAATGTGGAAATTCTCATCGCCGAGGACAGCGCGACTCAAAGGGAGAAATTGAAGCATTTGCTGGAGCAGCACGGTCATTCAGTTGCAGCCGTACCCAACGGCCGCGAGGCGCTGGCGCTGATCAGGCGGCGCAGGCCCAGCCTGGTGATCAGCGACATCCTGATGCCGGAACTAGACGGCTACGGCCTGTGCAAAGCGGTCAAGTCCGATGCCAAGCTGAAAGACGTTCCGGTCATGCTGGTGACCACGCTGTCCGATCCGGAGGACGTGATCCGGGGTCTCGAATGCGGCGCCGACAACTTCATCCGCAAGCCGTATGACGGGCATTACCTGCTGTCGCGTATCGACTACCTGCTGATGAATCTCGAGGTGCGCAAGAACCAGAAGATGCAGATGGGGGTGGAAATCAGCCTGGGCGGGCACAAGCATTTCATTACCGCGGAGCGGCAGCAGATCCTGGATCTGCTGATTTCGACCTACGAGCAGGCGACTTTTCTCAACGCGGAACTCAAGACGCGGGAACAGGATCTGTCACATTCGAACGATGTGCTCAATGGGTTGTATCAGATTGCCGACGGCCTCAATCGGGCAGTGACCGAAAAAGATGTCGCGAATATGGCGCTGGAGCGCGCACTGACGCTGCCCGGAATCCAGGCCGGCTGGATTACGTTGTATGAGCGCGGGACCGGCCACCGGCTTCTCGCCGCGCGCAACCTGCCGCCGGCGCTGGAAGGCCCCGGCGCAATGGAAGGCGATTGCGCGTGCCGGCGCAAGCTCGAATCCGGCGAACTCGACGACGTGACCAACATTCAGGAATGCGAGCGGCTGAGCCGGGCAAAAGGGGACACGCGCGGGCTGCGCTACCATGCCAGCGTTCCGTTGTGGCGCGGTGATCAAACGGTCGGTGTCATGAATCTGGTCGGGCCGGAAAAGGGCCTGTTCAACGAGGCGGAGCTGAAAGTCCTGTATGGCGTCGGCAATCAGGTGGCGGTGGCGCTGGAGCGGGCGCGGCTGCATGAACACCTCGAACAGTTGGTACAGGAGCGGACTGCGGCGCTTACTGCCGAGATCGCAGAGCGCAAGCGGGTGCAGGAAGAACAGGCCAGGCTGGTGGCGATCATCGAGGCAACCCCCGATTTCGTGGCGACCGGTGACCTCGATGGCCGCGCGCTGTACATCAACCAGGCGGGCCTGCGCATGCTCGGATATGAGCCGGGGCAGGACATCTCTGCGTTACGCGTTGGCGAAGGCCAGCCCGAATGGGCGGCGAAACTGGCGCTGGAGCAGGGCATTCCCCAGGCCATCGAGCACGGCACATGGAGCGGGGAGACCGCATTCCTGCGACGCGACGGGCGTGAAATCCCTGTTTCGCAGGTGATCATCGCGCACAAGGGACCTGACGGCGCCGTCGCTTACCTTTCGACCATCGCGAGGGATATCACCCGGCGCAAGGAGTATGAAGATAAGATCGCGCGGCTTAACCGGATTTACAGCGTGCTGAGCGGGATCAATACCGCGATCGTCCGTGTTCATGACCGCGACGAATTGTTCGCGGAGGCCTGCCGGATCGCGGTGGAACACGGAAAATTCAGAATGGCATGGATCGGGCTGCTGGATCCGGCAACCCTCGATGTCATGCCGGTGGCAAAGGCGGGGCACGATGACGGTTATCTCGACCAGATCAAGCTGACGGCAAAAGAAGGCGTGCCGGGAAACTGCAATATGACTGCCGCGGCGATCCACAAGAAAGAGCCGGTCGTTTGCAACGATGTCGCCACCGGCGAGGAGATGGAGCAGTGGCGGATGCCGGCGCTCCAGCGGAATTACCGTTCCGTGGCCGTGTTTCCGCTGGTGGTTCAGGGCAGCTCGCGCGGGGTGTTCGTGCTTTACGCGTCCGAGCCGGGTTTTTTCGACAAGCAGGAAATGAAATTGCTGATCGAGATGGCCGGCGACATCGCGTTCGCGCTCGATCATATCGAGAAAGAGGAAAAGCTCAATTATCTTGCCTATTACGATGCCGTCACGGGCCTGCCCAATCGCGCACTGTTCCACGACCGCCTGGAGCAGCGGGTAAGCGCCGCGCGGCGCGACGAGCAGACATTTTCCGTGATCGTGCTGGATGTGGAACGACTCCGCGTCATCAACGATACGCTGGGTCGTCAGGCCGGGGATGATCTCTTGCGCGGGGTGTCGCAGCGACTCGGAAATGCGCTCGACGAAACCGATATTCTCGCGAACCTTGGGGGCGACAACTTCGCGATCGCCACGAGGCGCCTGGCCGACCAGTCCAAAGTCGCCTATTTTCTCGAGCAAATCCTGCTTCAGGTCCTGAGCCAGCCTTTTGAGGTCGGCGGCCAGGAGCTTCGCGTTTCGGCCAAGGCGGGTATCGCGCTTTATCCCGCGGACGGAAACGACACGGACGCCATTTTCCGCAACGCCGAAGCGGCATTGCAGGATGCCAAGAAACACGGCCATCAATATGAGTTTTACGCGCCGCAGATGAATGCAAAAGTCGCCGAGAAACTGACGCTCGAAAACAAGCTGCGGCGCGCATTGGAGCAAGACCAGTTCGTGCTTTATTACCAGCCGAAATTTGCTCTCGCCACCGGGCAGGTCAGCGGACTTGAGGCATTGATCCGGTGGAACGATCCGGCGGCGGGGTTGATACCCCCCGGCAAGTTCATTCCCATCCTCGAGGAAACCGGGATGATTTTAGAAGTCGGGAAATGGGCGTTGAAAAGGGCCATCGGTGATTTTCTCAAATTTCAGGCAGACGGCTTAAACCTGCCGCGGATCGCGGTCAATGTATCGTCGCTTCAGCTCAGGAGGAAGGATTTCGTTGCCGATTTGCGGAAAGCCATAGAAGAAGGGGGAGGGTCTGCCGACTGCCTGGAACTCGAGATAACGGAGAGCCTCGTGATGGAGAACATCGGGGAGAATATCCCCAAGCTGAAAGCGATCCGCGAGTTTGGGACAACCATAGCGATCGACGACTTCGGCACCGGTTACTCCTCGCTCAGCTATATCGCCAGGCTGCCGATCAATGCTTTGAAAATCGACCGTTCATTCATTGTTGACATGCCGAACAGTCCAGACGCCATGAGCATTGTCCAATCCATCATGTCGCTCGCGCATTCGCTCCGTCTGAAAGTTGTTGCCGAGGGTGTCGATGCGGAGGAGCAAGTGAAGTTACTGCGGCTGCTTCGTTGTGACGAGGTGCAAGGATTTCATTTCAGCCGACCATTGTCTCTGGAACAGACGTTGCAGTTCTTGCAAAAGAGCATGTAATCCGCCGATCATGTTATTTCACGCTGATGCGGCGCGGTTCCATGGCGAGGGTCTTGGGCAGGGTGACGGTCAGCACGCCATCCTTGAACACTGTTTCGGCGTGCCCCGGGTCGACGTTGTGCGGCAGCGGAATTGCGCGCTGGAAACTGCCGTAGGCGCATTCCCTGATGTAGAACGACCCGTTGCTGTGTTCGCGAGCGTAGCGCTTCTTGCCCCGGATGTAGAGCATCGTGCCGTCGACCACGATATCGCAGTCTTCCTTAGCCACGCCGGGCAATTCCAGCCGGACCACGATGTCGCTGCCGGTGTCGATCACGTCGCCGTTGAGCAGGGCCCACACCGGGGCCGCTGACCCGGTGTCCGTGGCTGCCGGCGGCTTGCCCCTGCGGGTAAAGCGCGTCAGCGCATTGCCGCTGCGCGCGAGCAGTTCGCGCCAGCCCTCCGACAGGTTTTCCCAGGCGCTTGCGAGTTCCCTGCTGACTTCCTTGCCGAATTGCTGCAATGATTCGAGCACGCGCCCTCCTTGTTACCGGGATCTATTTTACCTTTTTATGGCCCGTTACCGTGATTTCAATGATCCGCGGGCGGCGGATAGCGGGGCGTTTGCCGTCAGTCCGTGGCGAAGGTGAGGCGCGGCGGGGGAATGCGGCGGAACAGGATGTCGCCATAGTAGGCGTGCACGTTCTCGCCGGTATTGTCGGTGTCGGTCATGATGCCGATGGCGGTGATCCGGCCCGGTTCCTCGCCGAACACGCGCCTGTAATCTTCGTAGACGTTGCGCGTGACTTCCTGCCAGCGGCCGACCTTGTCGCGCCCGGATTCGGCGACGACCATCCTGATGCGCGAAGTATGCCGGTTGGGAATCATGCTGCCTTTGGGCGCGCGGTTTTCCCAGATGTACATGAGCGTGGCGTAGGGCAGTTCCTGGCCGGTCAGGAGCCGGATGTTGTCGAAGAACATGCGATCGTCCAGCGGCAGCCGGTCGATGTCGCCGTCGAAACTGACCACCACGCGCACCGGGGAATCTTCGGCCTGCTGTCTGGTATTGTCGGCGGTGGCGATGAGTTCAGTCGTTTTCCATTGCCACTGCAGCAGCGGGTAGACGCGCGGATCGAGTTTGAGCGGATGGACCAGGCCTGAGGCCGAGGCCTGGGCGCTGGCTTTGACGACGACCCTGCCGGCGTCATCCTCGAGCCGGTACTGGGTCGCTTTCTTGAACCGGGACAGCGTCCACAGACGCCAACCGCTGGGCATGGCGCCGCCCGGCAGGTTATCCGAGAACTTCTTCACGTAGGGCAGTACGATCGTTTCCGGCGGTGGTTCGACCGGAACGGGAACGCTCGCGCAGCCGGCAATGAGCGCCAGCGCGAGTATCGAGACGACTTTTCCTCCTCTGCCCATGATTTTTATAACGTCGTTACGGCGGTGAAACTTGAGTGCGGCAGGGGTTTGCCGAACCCAAAACTCCTTACTGGTTCAGCACCAGCTGGTCGCGCGCCAGCGGCGGATTCTTGGAGAAGTAGCGTTTGATGCCGCCGAAAATAGCTTCGGCCATCTTGTCCTGGTAGGCGCCGTCCTTGAGCCTTTTTTCCTCGTCGGGATTGCTGATGAAGGCAGTTTCGACCAGGATAGACGGAATGTCGGGTGACTTCAGCACCGCGAATCCGGCCTGTTCGACATGGGGTTTGTGCAGGGTGTTGATCTCGCCCAGCTCGGACAGCACTGCCTTCGCGAGTTTGAGGCTGTCGTTGATGGTCGCGGTCTGGGACAGGTCGAGCAGCGTCTGTTTGAGATACGGGTCCCGCACGTCGAGGTTGACGCCGCCGATCAGGTCGGCTTCGTTCTCGCGCTTCGCCAGCCAGCGTGCCGCCACCGAGGTCGCGCCGCGCTCGGAAAGGGCGAAGACCGAGGAGCCGCGCGCGTGGGGCTTGATGAAGGCATCGGCATGGACCGACACGAACAGGTCGGCATTGACGCGCCGTGCTTTCGCGACGCGCATGTGCAGCGGAATGAAATAATCGCCGTCGCGGATCAGCACCGCGCGCATGCTGGGTTCCTGGTCGATGCGCGCCTTCAGCTTGCGCGCGATCGCCAGCGTCACGTCTTTTTCGTAGGTGCCGCGCCGGCCCCGCGCGCCGGGGTCCTCGCCGCCGTGGCCGGGATCGATGGCAACGATAATGAGCCGTGCCGAATCCGGGCGCATTTTTCCGGGGTCGGTGCGCGCGGTCCTGGCGGGACCGGGGCGGGGTGCCTCGGCCTGAGCGACCTTGGGTTCGGCTGCCGGCGCGGGGGCCGTGGCGTCCTGGCCCCCGGTCTCCGCCGCCGTTTCGCGCTGTGACTGGTGCTTGTCGAGGAAGGCCAGCAGGGGATCGGGCGGCTCGAGCGGATAGATATCGAGCACCAGCCGGTGGCCGTAATCACCGACCGGGGCGAGGGTGAAGGCCTGCGGTTTGGCCTTGGCCTTGAGGTCGAACACCAGGCGCACGGTGCCGGGCTTGAAGCGGCCGATGCGCACCGATTGCACATAAGGGTCGTTGGCGCCGATTTTCCCGGCAAGTCCGTTCAGCGTCGCCGTGATATCGACGTTATCGAGATCGAGCACCAGCCGCTCGGGGTTGTCGAGGCTGAAGAGCTTGTGCAGAATCGGGGCCTGCGATTCGAACGTGACGCGCGTGTAATCGGCAGCGGGCCACACGCGGGCGGAAGTGATCTGGATGCCTGCGGCGTGCGCCGGGGCGGCCCCGAGGGCGCCCAGCAACAACATGAACCGAACGAATACCAGAACGCTGACGCGACAGAACAGATGTGGCAGCACGGATGCCGCAGCGGGGTAGTGCGTCCTCAATGTCTGATACGCTCTAAACAAAGTTTGCCCGCCTCCGTTGCGGCGCAGATCCCGACACGCCTCCCTGGGCCTTCAACCTGCAGCAAAATCTTCAAATCCGCCGCGGGTAACTCTGCCGCGGCTTTTTCCGGCCACTCGACGAGACAGACCGAAGCGGGATTGAAGTATTCCCGGAACCCCGCTTCCTCTAATTCCCGTGGATGGTTGATCCGATAAAAATCAAAGTGATACAAGTATAACCTAGAAACTTCATAAACTTCAACCAGGGTGAAGGTCGGGCTTTTGACCTTGCCCTCGTAGCCCAGGCCGCGCAGGAGGCCCCGTGCCAGCGTGGTCTTGCCGGCGCCGAGGTCGCCCGAGAGGTAAATCGCCATTCCGGGCCTGATGGCGGAAGCAAGTTCGGCGCCCAGCGCCAGCGTGTCGGCCTCGCTCGCCAGATAGCGCGTCAAATCCGCTGGTTTATGATGCGGGGTATGCAAGAAAGTCCCAATCCGTCAAAGGCGATCGATTTCTCTGCGCTCGCGCGCGACATCAGGCAGTGGGGAAAGCAGCTCGGCTTCCAGGAAGTCGGCATCGCCGATTGCGATCTTTCCGCAGCCGAACCCCGGCTTCGCGACTGGCTGGACAAAGGCTGGCACGGCGACATGGATTATATGGCAAAGCACGGCGCGAAACGCACCCGCCCCGCGGAACTGGTGCCGGGCACGCTGCGCGTGATCACCGCGCGCATGAATTACCATCCGCCCGCCGCCCGCGACAGCTGGGCCGTGGTCAACGAACCGGACAGGGCTTTCGTTTCGCGCTACGCGCTGGGGCGCGATTATCACAAGGTGCTGCGGCGCCGGCTGCAGCAACTGGCCGACCGCATCACGCAGGCGGTGGGCGAGTTCCGTTACCGGGCGTTCACCGACAGCGCGCCGGTGATGGAGGTCGAACTGGCGCAGAAGTCGGGGCTGGGCTGGCGCGGCAAGCACACGCTGCTGCTGACGCGCGAAGCCGGATCGTTCTTTTTCCTGGGCGAAATCTATACCGATCTGCTGCTGCCGGTGGACCGCGCGCCGGAAAACCATTGCGGCACCTGCCGGAAATGCCTGGACGTGTGCCCGACGCAGGCCATCGTCGCACCCTATCAGCTCGACGCGCGGCGCTGCATTTCCTATCTCACGATAGAGCTGAAAGGCAGCATTCCGGAACCGCTGCGCCCTCTGATCGGCAACCGCGTTTACGGCTGCGACGACTGCCAGCTCGTATGCCCGTGGAACAAATTCGCGCAGGCGAGCGGCGAGCCCGATTTCACCGCGCGCAACGGGCTGGACGATGCGACGCTGGTCGAGCTCTTCGGCTGGAGCGCGGCGGAATTCGATGCCAAACTGCTGGGCAGCGCCATCCATCGCATCGGCTACGAACGCTGGCTGCGCAATCTGGCGGTGGGGATGGGGAATGCATTGAGCGCCTTGGGCGCTGCGCCGGCATCCGGGGCGATCGTTGCAGCGCTACAGGCGCGCGCCGATCACCCCTCGGCGCTGGTACGCGAGCATGTGGCGTGGGCGCTGGGGAAGCTCTGATCGGATTGAAGGGTGACAAGGGCCAGCGCAAAATAGGGCATCCAGCCCCCGTTTTTCGGCGGTCGACTTCAAGTCAAGTTTTACATTGGGGAAATTCGGCATGAACCTGCGGTCAGGAGCGTTTTATTTTGTTATCTTCGCGGCGCTTGTCGTGCTGCTTGGCGGCAGCTTGATGGTATCCGACGCGCGCGCGCAGTCACAAGGGGATTGGATCGACGTCCACTTTCATCTCATGGCCGACAAGGGTGATCTTGAGAGCTTTGATGAGGCCGCGCGTATGGCACTGCAGGTCATGGATGCGGAACGAATTCGGACGATCATCGTCATGTCGCCGCCGCGTCCGCGCGAGAACTTCGATATCGAGAGCCTTGCTGGCATCGTCAAGAAGTACGCGCCGCGCATCGTGATGCTCGGCGGTGGCGGGACGCTGAACCCTATGCTGCAGGAGGCGGGAAAATCACCGGAAGTGACCGAGGAAGTTCGCCGCCGCTTTGAGGAAACGGCCCAACGCATCATCGCGAGTGGCGCCAAGGGCTTCGGCGAAATCACCGCACATCATGTGTCGCTGTCACCAAGCCACGGTTACGAATCGGTGCCTGCCGATCACCCTTTGATGCTGCTGCTTGCAGATATTGCGGCACAGCACGACGTGCCGATCGATCTTCATTTCGACCCGGTGCCTGCCGACGTCGAGAAACCTTTCAATCTTTCGTCGCCGCGCAACCCTGCGGTGCTGAAGGAGAACATCGGGGGCTTCGAGCGGCTGCTCGCGCACAATCGAAAAACTAAAATCGTATGGGCGCACGCCGGGGGAGATCCTGTCGGCCATTTCACGCCCAGGCTGGTGCGGGAGTTGCTTGGCCGGCATTCCAACCTGGCGCTCAGTATTCGCCCTACCGGGCCCTTTCCCGGGGCAATGGTGCCTCCGAAGGGCGCAATCAACGACGATTGGATAGCGGTGCTGCGCGACTTCCCGGACCGGTTCGTCATCGGCAGCGACAACTTCGTGCTCCCTACGCGATACACCGGCCCGGACGCCCCCCGCATATTTGCGCAGCGCGCCGGGATGCAGCGACACGGCATTCGGCGGCTGCTGTCCCACCTGCCTCCGGATCTGGCGCGCCGTATCGGTTATGAGAACGCCGAACGGCTCTACCGGCTTGACCGCCAGGGTTTATAAAGAGGGCGTATCTCATTTTGATTCTGCGATTGTCAGTCTCGGCCCGGTTTATTCCCGGTTTTTGGGTGATTTAAGATCTTTTTGCCCTTAAGTCCGTCCCGGGAAATGCCGTAAATACAAACAGTTGATGGTTATTGGGATCGGGGTTACGGAAATGAATAAGCTGAATGGCAAGTCTGCGCTTGTTACGGGCGCATCGCGCGGTATCGGCCGCGCCACGGCGCTGGCGCTGGCGGGCGCCAGCGCCAGTGTGTTTCTGGTCGCCGAAGGCACGCGCGAGGAACTCGACGAGGCGGTTGCGGAATGCCTGGCGGCAGGCGCCCCGCGCGCCGAATATGGCATTTTCGACCTCGCCGGTTCGGCGGTGCCGCTGCGCGTTGCCGACGCGGCGCTGCGGGCGCTGGGAACGATCGACGTGCTGGTGAACAACGCCAGCATCCGCATCCGCGGGCCGTTCGGCGAGTTTGGGGATGCCGATTTCGAGAGGCTCATCGCCATCAATCTGCATGCGCCGTTCATGCTGTCGCAGGCGGTATTGCCGGCGATGCGCGCGCAGGGAGGCGGCCGCATCATCCATGTCGCGAGCCATTTAGGCAGTGTCGCCACGCCCGGCGCGGCGCTCTACGGCATGGCCAAGGCGGCGCTGATCCATCTCACCAAGTCGATGGCGCTGGAACTGGCCAAGGAAAATATCATGGTGAACGCCGTCAGTCCCGGACCGACCGAAACCGACGCCGTGCACGAAATCTGGAGCAAGGAACCGGAACTGCGCGAGATGCGCCTGGCCGAAATTCCGCTGGAACGCTTCGGCACATCCGGGGAGATCGCCGAGGTGATACTGTTTCTTGCCACCACCGACACGCAGTTCATCCAGGGGCACAATCTGGTGGTCGACGGTGGTTACCTCGCGCGCTAACAAAAAACGCAATAAAATCAATAACTAGCTGATGCGGTCCGGGATCTGGCGGCGGATGTCGCGCGCCATCCTGAGCGCGGTTTCCGTTCCCTGGTAGTAGCCGGCGATATAGGTCGCTTCCCTGAAGCCGAGCGCGTGATAGAAGCTGCGGCCCCCAAAATTGTTGGCGCGCAGTTCCAGGGTAATGGTGACGATGCCGGCCGTGAGCGCTGATTCTTCGAGCCAGACCATCATCTGTCTGCCGATATTGCAGCGCTGGTGCGTGGGTTTGACCGCCAGCAGCGAGAGGTGCGCCTTGGTGTCGGCGAATTCCATGATCGCGAAGCCGACCAGCTTGTCCCCGACCGCGGCGACCACCACCGTGGTGTTCCGTGCGCGGATCGCTTTCACCACGCGTTCCGGGTGCCAGGACCAGCCGCGCAGCCCCACCTCGATCAGGCAACGCGACATCGTTGCAATCTCGTAGGCGTCGGCAGGCTTGCCCAGCCGCAAAGTAATTTGCGCTTCGCTCATCTCGTTATCGCAAGTATTTCACATATTGCGCCAAACATCCACGGCGTACGCCTATCGATATCGAAACCTCCCCGCTTTTACAGCGGTGGCCACGGGAGGAGTGAACCCAAAAACCGCAATTAAACGCAAAGACGCGAAGAACGCAGAGGAACGCAAAGAAAAATATCGAGAAACGATACTCACCGGATTGGTGATCTTCATTTTTGCGTTAAGACGCTGACTTTCTTTGCGAACTTTGCACCTTTGCGTTGAAATGGCTTTTTCTAGGGTGAATGGTATGACAGAGAGGCATGGTGTCGATTACACTGTAGCTGAAAAGTTCATTTGAACGGAGGTTCGCAGTGACGGAGCAAAAAGGCGTGAAGGACGATGCGCAGGAAATCAATCTGGAAGAAGTGGGCAATCTGATCGAAGCGCTGGAGCGGGATCTCGCGGGAGTGCGCAGCGGTTCCGCGGATGTGCAGCGTCTCAGGGACGAGGTGGAAACCCTCAAGAATGTGCTCAACTCGCCGATCCGCCGCCATCACTGGGTACGCGATGGATTGCACAGCGTCCGCACCGGCCTGGAAGGCACGCTGGACTCGGCCATGGCCGAGGGCATGAAAGTCGGCCAATACATTTCCGAGATCGGGCGCATCCTGGGGCTGTGAAACACACCAGGGGAAGCCCTGATACCCGTCATTCCCGCGAAGGCGGGTATCCAGGATGTTCAGGAAGTTGCTGGGTCCCCGCCTTCGCGAGGATGACTTGATCAAAGCTCTCCGAGGGTTCTAAGTCTTCCCGGTCTTCGGGATGAACTTCAGCGCCACGCCGTTATTGCACCAGCGTTGCCGTGTCGGCGGCGGACCGTCATCGAACACATGGCCGTGGTGGCCGCCGCAGCGGATGCAGTGGTATTCGGTGCGCGGCGAGAACAGGAAGCGGTCTTCCTTGGTGGCGAACGCGCCGGGGATGGTGGTGAAAAAGCTCGGCCAGCCGGTGCCGCTCTCGTATTTCATGTCGGAAGTGAACAGCGGCAGGTCGCAGCCGGCGCAGGCATAGATGCCGGCACGCTTCTCGTTGTTGAGCGGGCTGGTGCCGGCGCGTTCGGTGCCTTCCTCGCGCAGCACGTTGTATTGCGCCTTGTCCAGGCGCTTGCGCCATTCTTCGCTGGAAAGTTTCAGCGGCTCGGTGGGCAGGGGCACTTTCGCGTTTGCGGCGAGCAGCGCTTTCCAGTTCTTCTGCAATGCTTCGATGTCTTTCATCGAAGCGGTCTGGGCCGCGCTCGCATGTCCACCCCAGGCGCTCCACAGGCCGAGACTCAACAAGCCTTGTACGAATCCGCGTCTTTGCATATCCGCCTCCATGAGATGCTTTTATGATACTGCAATGCCGGGAAAAGTTTCCTTGCGCCGCGAAATATAAGTGAGCCGGCCGGATGCCGGAACCTTTACATGCGGTTCGCACGGAGCACACGGAGGACACGGAGAACTGCCCCTCATTACGGGAGAAGGTATCGCATCAGTGGTCGATGTGGAAAAGGAAGCGCCAATATCAGTAAATTCCCGACAGTTTCCTGATTCTTGTTTTTCTCCGTGTCCTCCGTGTGCTCCGTGCGAAATCACGGTCTACAGGGTCGCCTCGGAGCCGAATAACACAGTACATTGCGCGGACAGCACGCCGCCATTGCCGTGCGTGCCGGAGCGCGGAGCAGGGGCCCGCTTGCGGGATGTGACCGCGAAGGCACGCGTGCGCACGGCTGCTACAGAGTTGAATCCGAGCCAAAGATCACCGTGCACTGCGCAGAGAGTACACCCCCATTGCCGTGCGTGCCGGAGCGCGGAGCAGGGGCCCCTTTCCTTTAAGGGGATGCGACCGAGTAGGCACGCGTGCGCACGGTCTACAGGGTCGCCTCGGAGCCAAAGAGCACAGTGCACTGCGCAGACAGCACGCCACCATTGCCGTGCGTGCCGGAGCGCGGAGCAGGGGCCCGCTTGCGGGATGTGACCGCGAAGGCACGCGTGCGCACGGCTGCTACAGAGTTGAATCCGAGCCAAAGATCACCGTGCACTGCGCAGAGAGTACACCCCCATTACCGTGCGCGAGAGCGACTTCGCAGTCCTTGACCTGCCGCTTGCCGCATTCGCCGCGCACCTGGCGTATCGCCTCTATCATCACCAGCAGGCCGTACATGCCCGGATGGCAGTACGACAATCCGCCGCCGCTGGTGTTGACCGCGAGTTTGCCGCCGGGCGCGATGGCGCCATTGGCGACGAAGCGTCCGCCTTCGCCTTTAGGACAGAAACCCAGGTCTTCGAGGAACAGGATGGGCGTGATGGTGAAGGCGTCGTAGAGCGAGAGCATGTCGACATCCGTCGGCTTGAGCCCCGCCATGCGAAACGCCTTGGCGCCCGATTCCACCGCAGCGGTCGTCGTCAGATCGGGCATGTTGGAAATGGTGGTGTGGCCGAGCGCTTCGCCCACGCCCAGCACATACACCGGTTTCTTTTTTAGCGATTTGGCGCGCGCGGCCGAAGTGACGATGATGGCGCCGCCGCCGTCGGTGACCAGGCAGCAGTCGCGCACCGTCAGCGGATAGCTCACCATGCGCGAGCCGAGCACCTGCTCTATGGTGAGCGGTTCTTTTTCCCACGCCGCCGGATTCAGCAGCGCCCATTTGCGCGCGGCGACCGCCACTTCCGCCAGTTGCTCGCGGGTGGTGCCGAACTCATGCATGTGGCGCGACGCGGCCAATGCGTAGGCCGACGATGGAAAGAATGGACGGTAGGGCGTCTCGAAGAAATTGTATTCACGCGGAGAGGCCGCGGCGCGCGATACCGTGCGCTGAGTGCTGCCATAGGCGATGAGCGCGACTTCGCACACGCCCTGCTGGATCGCCGCCTGCGCGTGGGCGAGGTGCGACATGAAGGAGGCGCCGCCGATCATGGTGCCGTCGAAGTATTTCGGCTTGATGCGCAGATACTCGCACAGCGCCATCGTCGAGTAGCGCGACTGCGACATGGAGGAAAGCACCGCGTCGACGTCGGAAAGCTTGAGCCCGCAATCGTCCAGCGCCCGCATCGTCGCCTGGGCCATCAAGTCTATCGGGCTGGTATTGGGCGCGACCTGGCCGAGATCCGATTCCGCGGCGCCGACGACGGCGATGCTGCCTTTTTGCAGTCCGCTCATTTTGGTTCCTTTCCTCTCCCGCTTTGGGAGAGAGGGATGGAGGGATCGGGGGCCAGGGGCTTAAACACCGGGTAGGGCGGCTGCTTGTCATCGCCCGGATGCATGCGCACCTGTACGCGCATGCCGATTTTGACCTGCATCGCATCGATGTCCTCGACGCGGCTCATCATGCGAAAGCCTTCGTCGAGATCGATCAGCGCGACGTTGAGCGGCGGTTCGTTCTTGTAATAGACGACGGTCGTCGC
>Ga0299912_10000883_pt1 | contig 24435 bp, 27 predicted proteins | sample RVTome_2_FD_207667 | JGI IMG/M metagenome (GOLD analysis project Ga0299912, IMG submission 207667) | Soil microbial communities from uranium-contaminated site in the Upper Colorado River Basin, Wyoming, United States - RVT95D214 (version 2) ... | reverse complement strand
CACAGATCCCGATGGCGGCGCTGGCGGCGGTGATGATCATGGTGTCCATCGGCACCTTCAGCTGGAGTTCGATCATCAATCTGAAGAAGCAGCCGGTGAGCAGCAGCGTTGTCATGCTGGCCACGGTTGTGGTCGTCGTCGCCACCCACAACCTCGCCATCGGCGTCTTCGTCGGCGTGCTGCTGGCGGCAATGTTCTTCGCCAACAAGGTCGCGCAATACAAGTACGTCAGCTCGACCCTGAGCGAGGACGGCACGACCCGCACCTACACTGTGGTGGGGCAGGTGTTCTTCGCCTCGGCCGACAAGTTCGTTGATTTCTTCGACTTCAAGGAAGCGGTGGACAAGGTGACGATCGACCTCTGCCAGGCGCATTTCTGGGACATCACCTCGGTCAGCGCGCTCGACAAGGTGGTGCTGAAGTTCCGCCGCGAAGGCACCGCGGTCAAGGTCATCGGCCTGAACGAAGCCAGCGCCACCATCGTCGACCGCTTCGCGGTCCACGACAAGCCGGGCGCTGTCGATAATCTGATGGGTCACTAAGGAGACAACGACGATGACACACGTAATCGCATGCATTGACGGTTCCAGTATTGCACGTGCGGTGTGCGACTACGCCGCCTGGGCCAGCCGGCAAATGGACGCTCCCTTAAATTTCCTGCATGTGCTGGGCAAGTCTGAATACCCCATCCCCGCCGACCTCAGCGGCAACATCGGGCTGGGCAGCCGCGAACACTTGCTGCAGGAACTGGCCGAACTCGATGAAAAGCGCAGCAAGGTGGCGCTTGAGCAGGGCCGCCTCATGCTCGACGCGGCCAAGGCGCGCGCCGTAGTCGATGGCGTCACCAGCCCCATCACCAGCCGTCAACGCCACGGTGAACTGGTCGACACCCTGCTCGAACTCGAAAGCGACATCCGTCTGCTGGTGATGGGGCGCCAGGGCGAGCAGAGCGACAACCTCGGCGAGCATATCGGCAGCCACCTGGAAAACGTCGTGCGCACCCTGCATCGCCCCATCCTGGTCATTCCCACCGACTACAGTGAGCCGAGCCGCATCCTGATCGCCTTCGACGGCAGCGCCACCACCCGCAAGGCGGTCGAGATGGTCGCGGCCAGCCCGCTGTTCCGCGGCCTGCCCTGCCACGTGGTGATGGTCGGTGCCGACAGGCCGGAAGCCCGCGAGCAGCTGGACTGGGCGCGCACGACGCTGGAGAAAGCCGGCTTCGAGGTGTCGGCCAGCCTGCGTGCCGGCCAGGTCGAGGAAGTGCTGTGCGCCTACCGCACCGAGCACGCCATCGACCTGATCGTGATGGGCGCCTACGGCCATTCCAAGATCCGCGAATTCCTGGTCGGCAGCACCACCACCCAACTGATTCGCCAGTCGAAAATCCCCTTGCTGCTGTTGCGCTGACGGAATCGGGAGCAGCTTCGATGCTGACGCCAGACGAGCTTTCCCACTTTCGACAGCGCGTGGAGGCGGCGCTGGGTGACGTCCAGCACGCACTCGACATGGCCGCCGCCAACGACACCGGCACGGTCATCCTCGACCAGTCCAGCGTCGGACGCCTGTCGCGCATGGATGCGCTGCAGCAGCAGGCCATGGCCGCAGGCTGGAAGGAACCCTGCTGCGCGAACAACGCCGCCTCGAGGCCGCCCGGACACGGCTCGGCGAAGGCACGTTCGGCGCGTGTTGCCGGTGCGGCGAGCCGATTCCCCACGATCGGCTCGAAGCCGATCCGGGCGCGCCATTCTGCACGGACTGCCAGGCGGAAATCGAGGAAGCGCAGGGCAATCCGCGCTGACACCCGGGCCGGCCACCCTGCACCTGCTGCGCGAGGCGAGCATCGAGCGCGCGGTGGCGGCATTCCCCGAGGCCGAGGCGATCTACGCGCGCAATATCGAACCCCTGAACAAACTGGGACTGGCCGGCTGGCAGGCCTTGTGGCGAAAACCCTGACAGACGGCCGAGGCCACGTTCAACGGGGGGGGCGTTTCATCTGTTCCATCATGCATTCCAGTGGCGCATCCAGTGCTTCGGCAAGGCCCGTCATGGTCTCTACCGACAGGCCGTGCGCGCTGAGCGTGGCCGTGATGTCCGTTGGCATCAGAACCAGGCCGTCTTCGGGTTGCAAGGCCACGCCGTCCAGCAACAGGGTGGGGGAAACCTGCGCCGTGGGCGTCGCGTGTATCGCTGAAAACGATTTCGGCGGCCGTCCCGAAGTGGTGCGCGATCACGTCGGCGTACAGGCGACAGCGGCCGCCGGGCGGTTGTTGGGAAATAACCTGCACCTTCAATGTCACACCTGGCGGCGGGCTTGGACTATGCGGGCCAAGTCCTCAGCCATCTACTCGCTGCGCAATTGGTTTGAATTTGCGCAGGCCGTTCGTTTGTCACGCCAGGCACCTAATTCAGCCAATCTACCCAATGTACGGTATGTCTTGACATATTCTAATGATCGTGAGAATATTAGCGCCATGGACAAACGCAAAATCAAAGACCTGCTCTACGAAGAAGTTGCCCGCATCGGCAAGGCGGTTTCGAGCCCCAAGCGGCTGGAGCTGCTGGAAATTCTGGCGCAGGGTGAAAAAACCGTGGAAGCCCTGGCCACCGAAGCCGGCATCGACATCAAGCTCGCAAGCGCGCACCTCAAGGTACTGAAGGCGGCGCGGCTGGTCGATGCGCAACGCGATGGGCGCTTCATCGCCTATCGCCTGTCCGGCGAGGACGTCAGCGCGCTGTGGGTCAACCTGCGCACGGTGGCGGAAGAACACCTGGTCGAACTGAAAGTGGCGATGGACGGGATTTTTGCCGCGCCGGAAAAGCTCGACACCGAAACGCGGCGCTCGCTGATGGAGAAGGCGCGCCACGGCGACGTGGTGGTGATCGACGTGCGCCCATCCACCGAATACGCCAACGGCCATCTGCCGTTCGCGCGCTCGATGCCGCTCGACGAAATACGCCAGCGCATCAAGGAACTGCCCGCCGACAAGGACATCGTCGCCTACTGCCGCGGGCCGTTCTGCATGATGTCAGCCGAAGCGGTGGCGCTGCTGAAGGAACACGGCTACCGCGCGCAGAAGATCGCCGACGGAACGGCGGAATGGCAGGCGGCCGGATTGCCGCTGGCCTGACCTTGATGTGACCCAGCCCTGACCCCTTTTCTATTCCATTACATATCCAAGGAGACCTCCATGTTTTTCAAACAACTTGCGACAAAAGAATCTTCCCTCTCTTATTTCTTCGGCTGCGGTTCGCTGGGCAAGGCGGTGGCGGTAGACGTGGTGGCGGGCGACGAGGAATGGTTCCTCGAAGAAGCCAAAAAAGCCAACGTCACCATCAGCCATGTGATCGACACCCATGTGCACGCCGATCACTATTCCGGCGGCCGTGCGCTGGCGAAGCTGGCCGACGCGAAATACTGCCTGCACGAGAGCGATGCAGACGTGGTGAAGTTCGACTTCACCCCGCTGACAGACAACGAGACCATCGAGGCCGGCAATGTGGTGATCAAGGTGCTGCACACGCCCGGCCACACCATGGACAGCGTCTGCCTGCTGGTGACCGACAAGCGCCGCAGCGAACAGCCCTGGTTCGTCATCACCGGCGACACCTTGTTCGTCGGCAGCGCCGGCCGCCCCGATCTGGCAGGCCGCGAACAGGCGATGGCCGGCATGCTGTTCGACTCGCTCCACGCCAAGCTGCTGACGCTGCCCGACGAAACCGAGATTTTCCCCGGCCACCAGGCGGGCAGCGTGTGCGGTGCCGGCATTTCCGGCAAGCCCTCTTCGACCATCGGCTTCGAGAAGCGCTTCAATCCCGGCCTGCATATCAACAGCAAGGACGAGTTCGTGCGCTTCCTCACCAGCGATATTCCGCCACGCCCGGCCGAGATGAACAAGATGGTCGCGGCCAACATCGCTGCCTAGGGATCCGCCATGGACGAAGCCAAAAAGGTAAAACTGGGGCTGGTCGGCGGATTGATCGGCACCCTGCTCGCCTCGGTCTGCTGCCTGGGTCCGCTGGTGCTGGTGCTGCTGGGCGTCGGCGGGGCGTGGGTGTCGGGTCTGGGCGCGCTGTATCCGCTCAAACCCTACCTGCTCGCGGCCACGGCGGCCTTTCTGGCCTGGAGCGGCTACATGCTCTACCGGCCGAAGAAAGCGTGCGCGATCGGCTCGCTGTGCGCCAATCCGCGCCTGATGCGCTTGCAGCGCATCGCCTTCTGGGCCGTAGCTGTCAGCGTGACGGTCGTGGTGCTGCTGCCGGAAATTCTGCTGCGCCTGTTACTGGACTAGTGTCGTGAATCAGAAATATCGAAACATACAACGGCGTCTTTTTCCGCATGGCGGCGTTGCTCGTCGTTGCCATAGAGCCAGCTATGTCGCCTCCTCGCGCCTTGCCCCGCGAAAAAATCCATCCGTTTTATTTTGTTCCGCTATTTCTGATTCACGACACCAGGAGAAATCGCCATGCACTTGAAGAAAATCATTTCCGCGAGCGTACTGGCGCTCCTGCTGGGCAGCGGCTTCGCCGCCCAGGCCGCGCCGCGCAGCGTGACCCTGGTACTGGAAGGCATGTACTGCGCAATGTGTCCGCTCACGATCAAGACGGCGCTGGATTTCGCCGACGGCGTTGATGAGGCCAAGGTCACCCGCGATCCGGACGAAGCGGTGATTCGCTACGACGACGCCAAGACCGGTCCGGCAAAACTGATCGAAGTCGTCAAAAAATCCGGCTACGGCGCGCATCTCAAGCCGCCGCGCGCCAAACCCTGACAGCGCCCGGCGCACGTGCGTCCTGCGCGATTTCGTTAACGGAGTACCAATATGAGCCATGCTGAAGTTTCCTACCACGCCTACAACCACGGCATCCGCGACAACCTGAACCAGTTCCTGCACCAGTTGTTCCAGGTGTTTCTGGTCGGCCTGACGCTGGGCATGATGCGTACCGTGATCCCGGCGCTGGCCGAAACCGAATTCGGCGTGCCGAAGGGTTCCTTCATGCTGTTGATGGCGTTCGTGGTCGCCTTCGGCTTCGTCAAGGGTGCGCTCAATTTCGTCGCCGGCCGCCTGTCGGAGCGCATGGGACGCAAGACGGTGCTGCTTCTGGGCTGGGCATCGGCGATCCCGATCCCGTTCATGATCCTGTATGCACCGAGCTGGAACTGGATCGTCGCGGCGACGGTGCTGCTCGGCGTGAACCAGGGCTTCACCTGGTCGATGACGCAGACCGCCAAGCTCGACATCACCCGCGCCGAGCAGCGCGGCCTCACCATTGGCCTCAACGAGTTTGCCGGCTATGTGGGCGTGGCTGTCGCCGGCATCATCACCGGCTACCTGGCCACTTCATTCGGCCCGCGCATGGGGTTGTTCATATTCGGCGCGGTGGTGATCACCGGCGCGCTGGTGCTGACCGCGCTGTGGGTCAAGGAAACCCTGCCCTGGGCCAAGGCCGAAGGCGCGCGCCACGCCGCGGGCAAGAGCACCGGCCCGAAGCCGCGTTTTCCGAAAAACATCGCCGATAAACCCTCGACCTGGGACGTGTTCACCCTGATGTCGTGGCGCGACAAGCGCATGGCCGCCCTCAGCCAGGCCGGCCTGGTGGAGAAATTCGTCGATGCGCTGATCTGGGTGTTCTATCCGGTGTTCTTCTACCAGCAGGGCATGAGTCTGGCCCAGATTGGCTGGGTAGTAGGCGTGTACGGTTTCGTGTGGGGCGGCTCGCAGTTGTTCACCGGCAAGCTGTCCGATCACATCGGCCGGCAAAAACCGATTGTGTGGGGCATGTGGCTGTGCGGCGCGGGCGTGGGCATGACGCTGCTCGGCAGCGGCGTCGCGTGGTGGTCGTTCTCGGCGGCGGTGACCGGCTTCGGCATGGCGCTGCTGTACCCGAATCTCTCCGCGGCGGTGGCCGACATCGCCCACCCCAACTGGCGCGGTTCGGCCATCGGCATCTACCGCTTCTGGCGCGACACCGGCTACGGCATCGGCGCGCTGCTGCTGGGCGGGGTGGCGCATGTGAGCGGCGACATGAATGCCGGGTTCTGGTTCGTCGCCGCCGCCATGTTCGTCTCGGGTCTCATCGTCCTGCTGGCCAGCGAGGAAACTCACCCGCGCCTCAACCCGGCCGCCGATTGATCTTTCACAAGGAACCCCCATGAACAAAGTTTTGATGGCCCTGCTTACCGGCCTCTCCCTGCTGGCCGCGCCGGCCCATGCGGAAGACAACCCCGCCGTGGTCGACGCGCTGTCCGGTTATATGGACTTTGCCGAATACGGCAGCAGCCTGATCTGGCCGGAGCAGATTCCTGCTGACGACTGGAAGAAGGTCTTCATCGTCGACGCCCGTGACGCCGCCCAGTACGCGAAGGAGCACATCCCCGGCGCGGTCAACATCGACTGGCGCCAGGCCGTGGCGCGCCGAGCCGAGCTGCCGAAAGACCGCATGGTGGTGATGTACTGCAACTCCGGCTCGCTGTCCGCGCAGGCGGTGTTCGCCCTGCGCCTGCTGGGCTACGACAACGTCAAGGTGCTGCAGGACGGCATCGAAGGATGGAAAGCCAAGGGCGGCTTCGAGGCCCATGCGCGCGCGAGCAAGCCGGCTGGGCACTGAAATCGGATCACGCGATGCAACTCGACCTGACCTTCCAACTGGCACTGCAGGGCCGCTTCCGCGAACTTGCGCTGTGGCTGCCCGTGCCGCAGGACACCCTGCAGCAGCGACGGATTGCACTTGAAAGCGCCGGCAACCATGCCGAGCTGACGCTTCACCACGATCCGGTGCATGGGGCGCCAGTCCTGTTCGTACGCTGGCCGGGTCTCCAGGACGATCCGCGGTTGACCGTCACCACACGCGTGGAGACGCGGGAGGTGACCTGCGATCTTGCGCAGACACGCGCGGATACAGCGCTGCCTGAAGAGGCGCGCCGCTACCTGGCTGCGAGCGCGCACGTGCCCGTCGATGGCGAAGTTTGCACGCGGGCCGAGGCAATCACGCAAGGCCTGGTGGCACCAGCGGACAAACTGCGCGCGCTCAACGCATGGGTTTTGACTCATGCCCAGCGTCGTTTTGATGTCGCCTGGTGCGGCCTGGGCGATGTGCCGGCCATGCTGGCGGCCGGCGAATTCTGCGGCAAATGCGTGGACATCAACTCGCTGCTGGTGGCCTTGTGCCGCGCGGTGGGTCTGCCAGCTCGCACGGTGCTCGGCATCCGCGCCGCGCCGTCGTGCCTCGCGCCCGCGCTCGGCGCTTCCGGCGACGTCACCCAGGCGCTGCATACCCGGGCGGAGGTGTATCTGGGCGGCTTAGGCTGGGTGCCGGTTGACCCCGCCGATGCATTAAAGCTCGCCGACGCAGGCGCGCCCGACACGCTCCAGCGAGAGGTCAACGCCTATCTGCTGGGCAGCGCCGAGGCCAACTGGGTCGCCTACAACCACGCCCGCGACTTCCAGCTTGCGCCCCCGGCGGCGGGCGGCCCGCTCAATCTCTTCACCGCGCCCTATGCCGAGATTGCCGGCACGCCGCTCAGGATCGAGGCGGGCGCGCCGGGATACAGCATCTTCGCCCGTCCGCTTAACCCGGTCGAATAAAAGGAGCCGCCATGAGCCGCATACGCACCGTTGCCACCGTTCTCGCGTTGTCGGCGCTGCTCGCCTGGGCGAACGGGGCTGCTGCCCGGCCCATGGAAGCCGGAATACTGCAACAACCGCAAGAGCAAGCCATGCGCTGCGAGTCACCGACCCAGACCAAGCCGCTTCCCGCGCTGGATATCGAAGTATGCGATGCCTGCAACGTGAGCCGCGAAGAAGTCTCCGCCATGAAGCGGGGTTACGCGGTGGCGGCGCATGCCGCGGGCCATAGGATCGATATCCTTACCACGACGCGGGTACGCATCATCGAAACCGGCATGCTGGAAAATGGCACGCCTTACGCCAAGGGAGAAACCGCGGGCATGTGGTTTAAAGTGGGCAATCCCGATCCTGGCGAGACCCTCGGCAGCGTCGCCGGCCGCATGACGTTCGTGATCCTGTCCGGGACCCGGCAAAACACCCGCTAAAGGAGACCAGCATGAAACTAGGCATCGTGATCAGTTCGAATGACCCGGAAACCGTGTGGAACGCATTTCGTCTGGGCAGTTTTGCGCTTGGGCAGGGCGACACGGTCCATGTCTTTCTGCTCGGCAAAGGCGTCGAATGCGAGTCGCTGGATACGGAACATTTCGCCGTGACGCAGGCGATGCAGGAACTGGCCGATCGCGGCGGAAAGATCGACGCTTGCGGCACCTGCCTCAAGCTGCGCAACGCCGGGGCGGGCGGGGTGTGTGCCCTGTCCACCATGCAGGACCTGTATCGCCTCACCTGCGACAGTGATCGTGTGCTGACTTTCTGAAAGGTGAATCATGATGGGTGAGTTAGGTAGCTTCGCTTGGATGCCCGGCTTCGGCTGGTTCTTCATGCTGCTGTTCTGGGCGCTGGTTGTTGTGGGAATTCTTGCCCTGATTAAATGGGCGGGAGAAGCAGGCAACCGAGGCACGCCGGCGCAGAAAAGTGCATTGCAGATTCTGGAGGAACGTTACGCGCGGGGCGAAATCGAGCGCGAAGAATTTGAGCAGAAAAGGCACGATCTCAGCCGCTGAGACGCGCTTTCAACAACCCTGCCGCTCAACCGGCAAAGGAGATCGCAATGGATATCACCGATATTCTGATTCATGTGCATCCGGCGTTGAGCGCCGGGCAACGCGCAAAAATCGAGGAAGCGTTGAGCGGGAGCAAGGGGGTGGTCTCGGCACATTTCAGCCCCGCGCATCCCCATGTGCTGACCGTGGCGTACGATCCGGAGGCAGCCCAGGCGGGGCAACTGCTGCAGATCGTGCGCGAGTGGGATCAAGCGGCCACCATGGTGGGTTTGTAGTCTCGTCAACCTCGGGGGCGGATCATGGCACAGGGTAAAACGCTGCTGATTCTCGGTGGCGGCATCGGCGGCATCGTCGCCGCCAGCCGGCTGCGGCGCGCGCTGTCGCGCGAGCACCGCATCGTGCTGGTGGAGCAAGCCTCCACGCATTTATTTCAACCTTCCTTGCTGTGGCTGATGCTCGGGCTGCGCGCGCCGCAGCAGATTTCCCGGTCTTACACCGCGCTCGCGCGCCGCGGTATCGAGTGGGTGCAAGGCCGCGTGGAGCGCATCGACCCGGCGCGGCGCGCGGTGACCGTGGACGGAAAAGAGTTGTCCGCGGATTACCTGGTCATCGCCCTGGGCGCGGAGCTGGCGCCGGAGAGGGTTCCGGGCCTGGCCGAGGCCGGACATGACCTTTACAGCCTGGCCGGCGCGGAGGCGATTCGCGACGCGCGCCTGGCGTTGACGCACGGCCGACTCGCGGTGCTGGTGAGCGCAATGCCGTTCAAGTGCCCGGCCGCACCCTACGAGGCGGCCATGCTGCTGGAATGGGACGCTCGCCGGCGTGGATTGCGCGACCGGGTGCAGATCGATCTCTATTCGCCCGAGCCGGGGCCGATGCCGGTGGCGGGAGCCGAGGCCTCGGCGCAGGTGCGCGCCATGGTCGAGCAAAAAGGCATCGGCTACCACCCGCAGGAAAAAGTCGCGTCGGTGGATCCAAAAGCGCGCCGCATCCATTTTGAAAGCGGCGCCAGCGCCGATTTCGACCTGCTGGTCTATGTGCCGCCGCATCGCGCGCCGGAGGCCGTGCGCGATGCGGGGCTGTGCGGCGACAGCGGCTGGGTCAAGGTGGATCGCGCCACGCTCGCCACGCCTTTCCCCGGCGTGTATGCCATTGGCGACGTGACTGGAATCCCGCTCGCCATCGGCAAGCCGCTGCCCAAGGCCGGCGTATTGGCGCACGGGCAGGCCGAAGTGGTCGCGCACAACCTCGCCGCCGAAATCACCGGCACAGGCACGATGAAGCAGTTTCAGGGCGAGGGCGCATGCTTCATCGAAGCCGGCGACGGCCAGGCCGGATTCGGCAGCGGCAACTTCTACGCCGAGCCCGCGCCGCGGATGAAGCTGAGACACGCCGGGCACCTGCTGCATTGGGGCAAGGTGGCCTACGAAAAATACTGGTTCTACAAATGGTTTTAGGAAGAAAGCATGACCCACGCACTGATCATTCTGCACGCCGCGCCTGACGCGCCCGACAACCGCGGCTACACCGCGATCCGCCTGGCCGGAGCGATGCTGGCGGACAGCAAGGACGTCCACCTGTTCCTGGTCGAGGACGGGGTCCGGCTCGCCGACCCCGAGCTGCCCGCGGACAATCCGTGCCGCGAGCTGTTCTATGAACTGCTCGATGTCGGCCTCGACGTGCAGGTGTGCGGCGGCACGATGCGCCGGCTGGGCTGGGAGGACGGCTATCCGCTGCCCGGCGTGAAGAAGAGTTCGATGAAGGGCTTGAGCGCGCTGATTTCGGAAGCCGACGAGGTCATCACCTTTTAGGAGGCAATCGCCATGGCGGAAGCAACGAAGCAGAAGCAGGTCTCGATCATGTGTTTTCACGACGAGCTGTGCCAGGTGTTCAATGCGCTGATGACGGCCTTGAACCTGCTGCGGCAGGGCGCCAGGGTGACGGTGTTCTTCGGTTCGCGCGGCGTCAACGCCATCCACCGGGCGAAGATGCCGGAACTCCGATGCCTGCCGGACATGCCCGAGATAGGCGAAGCGGTGATGAAGCGCATGGACGAACTGGAATTGCCGCTGCTGGAAGACCTGTTCTTCATGTTCATCGCCGAGGGCGGCCAAGTGCTGGCCTGCCCGCTCAACATCCCGCTGTTCGGCATGAGCGAGCGCGACCTGATCGACGGCGCGAAGATTGCGGACCCCGCCCGCTACTACAAGGACGTGGTCATGCTGGCGGACATGAACCTGACCTTTTGAAATGTGCGAGTTATTCGGCGCCAGCAGCAGCACGCCTCGAACCTTCTCCCGCTGGTTGCGCCCTTTCCGATTACGGGGTGGCGAATCCGCCGACAATCCCGATGGCTGGGGCGTCGCCTTTTGGTCGGGCGGTCATCCACATATCGAGAAATCCCCAGAACCCGGCTGGAGCAGTACACGCTTCTTGCAATTGTCGGAAAGCCTGGCTTCAGACCTGGTGATCGCCCATGTCCGCAAGGCACGGCATCCACCCGTGCCCAGCCTGGAAAACACCCATCCGTTCGTCCATGCCTGCTGCAGCCGTGAATGGGTATTCGCTCACAATGGCCTGGTATCCGACATTGTCGACCAATTAGCGCTCAATCCATCTTGCCATCCGGTGGGCGAGACGGATTCGGAGCATGCTTTCTGCCAGATATTGGCCGGGATCGCCGGAACCTACGCCACCGACGATCATCAGCCCTGGATCAATGCGCTGAATCGCCTCGCCGATGCCATCGCCACCCGGGGTAAATTCAATTTTCTTCTCTCGGACGGACGCATCCTGATTGCCTACGGTCATGATCGGCTCCACTACCTCGAATCATCGGATGGTTGCGGTCGCTTCGCGCTGGTTGCGACCGAGCCGCTTGCCGACGGCCCGTGGCAGCCGTTCGCAGATCAAGCGCTACGCGTGTACAAGGATGGTGTGTTGCTCGCCTGCCATTCTCCACAGGGCGTAGCTCAAGCTTCGCTCGTGCAGCCAGGATAAGGGCGCGGCGTGATGTGTTCCTCGTCGCGTGGCAATGTGTTGATCCTGGCACTGAGCCAGGCCTTGATGCTGTCCGCCATCGTCCTGTCCACGGCGCTCGCCGCGATTCTCGGGAGCATGCTCGCGCCCGACAAGGGGCTCGCAACGCTTCCCGTCATGGCCATGGTGATCGGCACCGCCATCGCCTCGCTGCCTGCATCCATGCTCATGCGCCGCCATGGACGCCGTCCTGGCTTTCTGATCGGCGCGCTGCTGGGCATCGGCGGCAGCCTGCTGAGTGCACTGGCGCTCCACCAAAGCGCCTTTGCCGCGTTTGTCATCGGGCATTTCCTGCTGGGAAGCTACCAGGGGTTCGCCAATTACTACCGCTTCGCCGCCGTCGAAGCTGCCGGGCCGAATCATGCCAGCAAAGCCATTTCCCTGGTCGTGGCCGGCGGCGTGGTCGCGGCCTTTCTTGGCCCCCAGCTCGGACTATGGGGGCGCGACTGGATCGGCGGACAGATATTTGTCGGCTCCTATCTCGCGCAGGGCGTCCTGAGCCTCATCGCACTGGTTCTGCTCTCCCGCCTCCACCTGCCCAAGGTGGTTGCCACGCACACCGGCACCCCGCGCCCGCTCCGCGAAATACTGGGCCAGCCCATCCTCCGGGTTTCGATTTTCGGCACCGCCATTGGCTATGCCGTCATGATGATGGTGATGACGGCGACCCCGCTGGCGATACTGGGCTGCGGCCTGCCAGGGTCGAGCGTGACGCCGGTGATCCAGTGGCACGTGGTGGGGATGTTTGCGCCGTCCTTCTTCACCGGCTCCCTGGTCAAGCGCTACGGTGCGCCGCGCATCATGCAGATCGGCTTCATCCTGTTGCTTGGCAACGTCGTGCTGGCCTTGTCCGGCGTCGAGTTCCTGCATTTTCTGTCGGCGCTTATCCTGCTCGGCGTCGGCTGGAATTTTGCCTTCATCGGCGGGACCACGCTGCTGACGCAGACCTATCGGCCCGCCGAACAGATGAAGGTGCAGGCGACGAACGAATTCGCCGTTTTCGGCCTGGTGGCGCTGGCCACCCTCTCGTCGGGATGGCTCTACGACCGGTTCGGCTGGGTCACGCTGAATCTCGCGGTGGTGCCCCTCCTGCTCGCTGCGTTGATCGCGACCATCGGCATCGAACGAAGCATGCGTCAGACGGCGCCGGCGGTCTGAAACCATGTCCCCAATCAAGTTATGCCCAATGGCATCAATCAAGGAATGGAGCAGATCGGGATGACGCCCATGATTTACCTCGACTACAACGCCACCACACCGGTCGATCCGCATGTGCTGGAAGCCATGCTGCCGTACCTTGCCGTTCACCATGGCAATCCGTCTTCCGATCATGAATATGGCCGGCGCGCGAAGGCTGCGGTGGAGGCCGCCCGCGCCGAAGTGGCGGCGTTGATTGGCGCAACGCCGGTGGAAATCGTCTTCACCGGGTGCGCGACCGAAGCCAACAATCTGGCACTGCTGGGCGCTGCGCGGGCAGCGCAGCCCAGCGGGCGCACCCTATTGGTGACGTCTTCCATCGAGCACCCCTCTGTGCTGAACCCCCTGCACCATCTGGAACGCGAAGGCTGGTCAGTCACGGAGCTGCCGGTGGATGCCGCTGGCCAGGTGCAGTCGAATCACGCGGCGAAGCACATCACGCCGGAGGTTGCACTGGTGTCGGTGATGCTGGCCAACAACGAGACCGGCAGCCTGCAAGCCGTGCGCGCGATGGCCGATCTCGCCCATGCCGCGGGGGCGTTGATGCACGTGGATGCGGCCCAGGCCGTCGGCAAGGTGGCGGTGGACGTGAATGCGCTGGGCGCCGACCTGCTGACCCTGGCCGGCCACAAGTTTTACGCACCCAAGGGCGTGGGTGCGCTGTTTGTGCGAACAGGCACCGCGCTCGAACCCATCCAGTACGGCGCCGGCCACGAACACGGCCTGCGTCCCGGCACCGAAAACGTGCCGCATATCGTCGCCCTGGGCGAGGCGGCGCGGTTGGCACGGACAACGCTGACACAGGAAGCCGCACGCATGACAGCGCTGCGCGACCGCCTGCACGGGCTGCTCGCCGCAGCCATTCCCGGCCTGAGCCTCAACGGCCATCCGACCGAACGCCTGCCCAACACCCTCAATATTTCCTTCCCCGCTGTACCCGGCTGGCAGGTTCTGGCCACCGCTCCCGCCGTGGCTGCGTCAACCGGTTCTGCCTGCCATGCCAGCGACCATGCGGTGAGCGGCGTACTCGCGGCGATGGGGCTGACACGGGAAGCGGCAGCGGGCGCGGTACGCCTGTCACTGGGCCGGTTCACGACCGAGGCCGAAATCGACAGGGCGGCCGCAGCATTGATCAGCGCATGGAATTCGCTGAGGGCATGAATCCCGCAGACTACGATGCCTGGTACGACACCCCGCGCGGGCGCTGGGTCGGCGAAACCGAATACGCACTGGCTGCGCGGTTGCTCGCGCCGCAGGCAGGCGACAGCCTGCTCGACGTCGGTTGCGGCACCGGCTGGTTCACCCGCCGCGCCGCGGCCGACGATCTTGTCGCAACGGGGCTCGACCCCAATTCCGTCTGGCTGGATTTCGCGCGTGCCCACAGCAGCCCGGCATTGAGCTGGGTGGAGGGCGATGCGCGCGACCTGCCATTCGCCGACGCCAGCTTCGACCATGTTCTGTCCATCGCTGCGTTGTGTTTTGTCGACGACGAGCACCGGGCCGTGGCCGAAAGCGTGCGGGTGGCGCACCGCAGTTTTTCCATCGGCTGGCTCAACCGTGCCAGTTTGCTGTATCGGCAAAAGGGCAGGGGCGGCGGCAGCGGAGCCTATCGCGGCGCCCACTGGCATACCGCAGGCGAAGTGCGTGATATGTTCGTGGGCTTGCCGGTGAAAAATCTGACCCTGCGTTCGGCTATTTTCTTGCCTTCGGGATCGGGCTTCGCAGTCCGGCTGGAGCGTTGCGTGCCCAAGGTGCTGCCCTGGGGCGGATTGCTGCTGGCAACCGGAGAAAAGATATGAGAACGCCTGCCGAAACGGTGCAGACAGGCTTAGGCTTAAGCACCCATTGCCGCCCCCCGGCCGCTCCGCTAGGGTAGATCAATTAGAACCAATAACGGAAATTCCCATGTCGAACCAAGCTCGCATCCTTGAATTGCGCCAAGCCTTGTCAGGCGTCATTGTCGGTCAGGACACGCTGCTCGACCGCCTGGTGATCGGCCTGCTCGCCGACGGCCACGTCCTGGTCGAAGGCCTTCCGGGCCTGGCCAAGACGACTGCGGTGAAGACCTTGGCTGCCGCCATCCACGGCAGCTTCCGCCGCATCCAGTTCACCCCCGACCTCTTGCCGGGCGACCTCACCGGCACCGACGTCTACCACGAAGGCCAGTTCGAATTCATCGAAGGGCCGCTGTTCCACGAAATCATCCTCGCCGACGAAATCAACCGTGCGCCCGCCAAGGTGCAGGCCGCACTGCTCGAGGCGATGCAGGAGCACCAGATCACGGTGGGCGGGGTGACGCGCCCGCTGCCGCCGCTGTTCATGGTGATGGCGACGCAAAACCCGCTGGAACAGGCCGGCACCTATCCGCTGCCGGAAGCGCAGCTCGACCGCTTCCTGCTGCACGTCTCGCTCGACTACCCCAGCGACGCGGAAGAACTCGACATCCTGCGCCGTGACCGTGCGCATGCGCGCGCGGGTCATGTTCCGCTGACAGCGGTGATCGATACCGCCACGGTGCTGGCGGCACGCGAGGAGGTGCGGCAGGTGCACGTGTCGGATGCGGTCGAGCGCTACATCGTCGCCCTGGTGCGCGCCACCCGCGCGCCCGGTGAATGGTGCGCCCACTGGGAGAAAACGGTGGACGTCGGCGCCAGTCCACGCGCCTCGCTCGCCCTGCTGCACGCCTCGGCGGCCGCCGCCTACCTGCGCGGTCGCGACTACGTGACGCCGGACGACGTGCGCGAACTGGCCGCCGACTGCCTGCGCCACCGCATCACGCTGAGCCTCGATGCGCGGCTGCAGAAACTCGACCGCGATGCCTTCATCGCCGGCCTGATCGAGGCCGTTCCCGCGCCGTGAGGCTGGCGCAACTGAAGTCCTGGCTGCGACGGCCTGCGCAGGCCGAAGCTGCGGCGTCGGTCCACGCGCCGCTGATCGCGGCGGACGAGATCGCCGGGCTCGCCGCGCAGGCCAGCCTGCTGGCGACGCTGCCCGTGCGCGAGGTGCACGATCACCATGCCGGCGACTGGGCCTCGCGCTGGCTGGGCCGCGGGCTGGATTTCGAGGAATCGCGCCCGTACAGCCCGGGCGACGACATCCGCGACATGGACTGGCGTACCACCGCGCGCACCGGCCGCGCCCACCTCAAGATCTACCGCGAAGAGCGCCAGCCGATGGTGCATCTGGTGGTGGACCGTGGCGCCACCATGCGCTTCGGCACGCGAAAGCGGCTCAAGGTCACCCAGGCGGCGCGGGTGGCCGCCGTGCTGGCGTTCGCCACCGCCGGGCGCAGCGGCGTGATCGGAGCCACCCTCTGGAACACGCAGGATGAAACCCTGCCCGCGCGCCATGGCCGATTGGCAGCGCTCGAACTGATCCAGCAAGCGGCGGCGCCATGCCCGCCGCTGGCCGATCCTGAACCGACCGAATGCCTCCACCACGCCGACCGTCTCGCCGCCCTGGATGCGAACCTGCCGCGTGGCGCGCGGCTGGTGCTGATCAGCGATTTCGCCTGGCTGACCGAGGAACTCGTGACGCCGCTGGCGCGGCTGGCCGCGCGCTGCGACGTGTGGGCGATCCAGATCGTCGACCCGGCCGAGCGGGCCTTGCCCGAGATGGGGCTGGTGCGTTTTCACGACATGGCGAGCGGCCAGCGGGTGTGGCTCGACACCGGCGAGGCCGCGGTGCGCGGCGCTGTCCGCGGCGCGTTCGCCGATCATCTGGCGGCGCAGGCCGTGCGCCTGGCCCGTGCCGGTGCGCGCCATCAGCAGGTGGACAGCGCGGCCGACGATCTGGCCGCGCTGCTGATCCATGCCTGACCCGCGCACCGAGCTGGCCGACATCATCGTGCCGGCCGCGCCCGAGGTCGTCGCGGCGGGCAGCAGCCTGTTGGTGTGGGCGGCGGTGGGGGTGGCGTGCGGGGTGTGTATCGCGGTGGCGGCCTGGCTGTGGCAGCGCCGCCGCCCGGCGCGCGCACTGCGGCAGGTGGCGTCCGCCGTGGCCCGGCAGCTGGACACCGTGCCGGCGCTGGCCGCGCGGCTCGATGCCTGGGCGCGCGTGCGCTACCACCTGCCGCGGGTGGATGCTGTGCAATGTCCATCCGGAATCGATCCTGCTGCCTGGTCCGCGTGGGTGAAGGCGCTTGAACAACTGCGCTTTGCGCCGCCGCCGCCTGCTGGCTACGCAGCACTGGCGGCGCTGTGCGACACCGCGCGTGATTGGGAACGCCATGTCTGAATGGGGGCTGCCGTTCGGGCTGGAACTGGCGCAGCCGCTCTGGCTTGCCCTGCTGCTGCCCGTCGCGGTCTGGTCCTGGCTCGCCTGGCGTCGAGTGTCGGGGGCAAGCCAGGGCGGCGACGCGGTGGGCGTGGTGCTCAACCACCCGGCGCTGCCGCTGGCGGCGGTGGATCAACTGCCCGCGCCCAGCCTGCGCCGGCCGGTCCTGTTGCGCGCACTGGCGTTCGGCCTGCTGGTGCTGGCGCTGGCGCAGCCGCGCCAGGTCGGCGACTGGATCACGCCGCCGCCGGAAGGGCGCGACATGGTGCTGCTGATCGATACCTCGCTCACCATGAGCATCCGCGATTTCAGGCAGGGCGATCTCGAAGTCGAGCGCATGACGGTCTTGAAAGACACGCTCGCCCGCTTCATCAAGGGTCGTCCCGGCGACCGCTTCGGCGTCATCGTGTTCGGCAGCGAGGTGGCGACGCTGACCCCGCCGACCTTCGACCGCATCCACGCCATCGCGCAGATCCAGCGGCTTCAGGTCGGCATGGCAGGGCCGGACACCGCGCTCGGCGACGCCCTCGGCATGGCGCTGAAACAGGTCCACACGCGCCGCCTGCGCCCTGCCGTGATCCTGGTAAGCGACGGCGCCGACAACAACGCCGGCACGCTGACGCCGGCCGAATCGCTGGCCGTGGCGCGCCAGGCCGGGGTGGCGATCCACACCCTGCAGTTCGGCAGCGATCCCTTTGCGGCGGGGCGCGCCGCGCGTGGCGGCCCCGATCCGCAGCCCGATCTCGTCGACCTCGCGCGGCTCAGCCGCGGCCAGCATTTCGCGATCGCCAGCGCCGACGACGCCGCGCGCGTGATCCGTGCCATCGACCGGCTCGAACCCACCCTGTCGCGTCCGGCGCAGCACCGCCAGGTGCGCGAGGGGTACTGGGTGCTGCTGGCGCTGGCGGCGGCTGCGCTGGCTGGTGCGCGTTGGCTGAGCTTGAGGCACACGGCATGATGGCCGAGCTGCTGAGCCTGCATTGGCGCGAACCGCTGTGGCTGGGACTGGCGGCGCTGCCGCTCGTGTTCGTCTGGTGGCGGCGGGCGCGGCATGCGCGGCTGCTGCGCTATGCCGATGCGGCGCTGCTGCCGTGGGCGGCAAACCAGCCTGCCGCGCAGGCCAACCAACGCTGGCGCGCGCTGGCGCACGGACTGGCCTGGGTGCTGCTGGCGCTGGCCGCCGCCGGGCCGCGCCTGCCGCTGGACGTGCGTGACGGCGAGGCTGCGCCGCGCCACCTGCTGACGGTGATGGCGGTGCTCGACGTGTCCGCCTCGATGCGCGCCACCGACATCGCGCCCGATCGGCTTACCCGCGCGCGCCTCGAGTTGCTGGACTGGCTGCCGCGGCTGCAGGGCGAGCGGGTGGGGCTCATCCTCTATGCCGGCGAGGCAGGCGTGCTGCTGCCGCCCACCGACGATGCGGCGCTGCTGCAGCGCGCGCTCGACCAGGTCGATCCGCGCCTGATCGAAGCGCAGGGCACGAATCTGGCGGCCGCGCTCGACCTGGCGCGCGCGCAGTTGGCGGCCGCGCCCGGCCGCGCCAAGGCCATCCTGCTGCTGACCGATGCCGAGGCCGGCAGCGTCGATGCGGCGGCGCAGGCGGCCGTGGACGGCTTGCGTGACGCCCGGCTGCCGCTGTTCGTGCTGGGCTTGTCCAGCGAGGCGGGCGCGCCGGTGCCGCTGCCGGATGGCGGCTTTGCGGAACAGGACGGGGTGCCGGTGCAAAGCCGCATGGCCGCTTCATCCTATCGTCAGTGGGCGCAGGCAACGGGCGGGCGCTTCTCGGTGGTCGACGATGGCGATGCCGACTGGTCGTCCTTGCATGACGGCGGGATCGCAGCCCTGCCCGGCGATCCGGTCGAGGCGGCTGGGGCCAACGCGTGGCGCGAGCTGTACGCCTGGTGCCTGGCGCCCGCGCTGGCGCTGTTCATGGCGCTTTCCCTGCCGCGCCGGGTGGCGTCAATGATTGCGCTGGCCGTCTGGGGCGCCGCCCTGGCGCCGCCCGATGCGCGGGCCGATGAAGCGGCTGCGTGGCAGGCCTGGCAGCAGAAGCAATACGCCAGCGCGCAAACCCTGTATGCCCAGGCCGGCGGTTATCGCGGACAGATGGGCGCGGGCGCCGCCGCCTGGCGCCAGGCCGAGTATGCGGCGGCAGCGCGCCACTTCGGCGCCGCCCTGCTGCTGGCGACCAATGATCGTCAGCGCGCGGATGCGCTCTACAACCTGGGCAATGCGCACTACGGCCGCGGCCAGTGGCAGGCTGCCTGGGAGGCTTTCGAAACCGTGCTGCGCGTGCGGCCGGGTGATGCCAGGGCGCGCGCTAATCGGGACCAGGCCTGGCAACGCCTGCGCCGCGAGCGCCCCGATGCGCCGATGCAAAGTGATCTCGGCGGGCGGCGCGGCTTCCTGGCCGAAGGCCGCATCCAGCTGGATGGGCAAAGCGGCCCGACACCCGAAGATCCGGAATTCGAAGCCTCCGGCCTGCAGGTCGAGCGCAATACTCAATCGGCCGACGCCGCGCACCAGCAGGGCGCCGGCGTGCCGCGACCCCGGGTGACGGTCGACCCGCGGCTCGCCCTGTCGGGGCTGAAAAAACTCGAACGCCTGGAAGACCGCCCGGTGCCCATGCTGAAAAACCTGCTGAAGCAGGATGCCCGTCACGACGATGCGGAGCGGCCGCCATGGTGAAAACCTGCCTGCTGATGGCCTTGCTGGCGGGCCATGTGGCCCACGCCGCGTCGCTGACTGCGCAACTGGACCGCACGACCGTCGCGCTGGGCGAGCCGATCAGCCTGAGCGTTCAGGCAAGCGGCCTCGACCTCGATACGCTCGACCTGACACCGCTTGACGCGCGTTTCGAGGTCTTTGCGCGCTCCCGCAGCCGCGGCATGGACAGCGACACCCTGGTGCTGACGCTGTACCCGCGAAGGGTGGGCGTCCTGCCGATTCCGCCGCTGCAACTGGACAAGCGCCTAACCGCCGCATTGCCGCTGACCGTCACCGACGGCAGCGATGCCGTACCGCAGGTGACGGCGCACTGGGTGCTGGAACCGGTGGCGGCGCACGTAAACCAGCCGGTGCGCCTGACCCTTGCGATCTGCGACGACGGCAGCCTTCAATGGCAGCGCCCGGCGCTGCCGACGCACGCCGGGCGCGTCGTGCGCGTTCTGGGTGAAGAGGAGGGGGCCGGCGAACGCGCGGGCGAAGCCTGCACCCTGCACCGCTTTCACTGGGCGCTGCTCGCGACCCGGGAAGGGGCGGCCACGCTCGCCGTGCCCATGCTCGACGCCAGCCGCTTCGGCCAGCGCCTGCGTTTCCCCGGGCCCTCGCTGAATTTCGAGGCCGCCGCCTTGCCGGCCTGGCTGCCCGCCCACGTGCCGCCGGTCGCACCGGTGATTCAGGCCGACACCCTGCCTGCGCGCTGGCCGCTGCAGCGCCCGCTCAGCTGGCGCTTCGAAGTGGCGGGCGGCTACAGCGCGGACGGCCTGAAGGCCTTGCTCGACCTGCAACTGCGCGACTCCCCCGTCCTTGGCGTGTATCCGCCGCTGATCGAGTCGATCGCACCAGATGACATCAATTCGCCGCTGTCGCGCCATGCCGTCACCCTGTTCCTGCAGCCTCGCGCCAGCGGCGAAATCACCCTGCCGTCCCTGAACCTGCCCTGGTATGACCCGGTGCGCGGCCAGGTGACCAGTCATATCCTGCCGGGGCGTTCGATCGTGGTGTTCGATCCGCGCTGGCAACGTGCGGGCCAGGTGGCAGGCGGTTTGGCCGGGGTGGTTTTGCTGGCCGCGCTGGCGTGGCAGATCCGCCGCATGGCCCGCTGGCGGCTGGCGCGGCGGCGCGGTCTGCGCGAGATTCGTCAGGCGCGCGACCTCGCTGAACTGGCTCGGGCGGTGCGGCAGTTCTCGCTGACGGGACAAGCGGCCGCGCCCAGCCTCGGCGAATGGCAGCGCCGCCTGGCACAGGAGACCCGGGCGTGCGAGGTGGCGGAGGCCGTGCATCAACTGGAACAGCAGTTGTTCGGGCAGGCCACGCCCACCCTGGCCGCGCTGCAGCAGATTTTGTTGCAGATACTGGTGCGGGCTCATCCGAAAATGCGCTTTCCGCGGATTGGCCCTATCCGGGATTAAGCGCGGGTTGCAGACGTAAAAAAGGGGCTTGCGCCCCTTTTTTACTTGCCTGGTCTGGCGTCCTTCAGGACACGCCGCCTTTATAGTTGGCGATGCCCGGATTGGATTTCCCGACCCCGACGATTTTGGGTTCGTTCAGCTTCAGACCCTGGATCACCTTCTTGTCGCGCAGGTAGCTGGCGACGACTTCCCAGATCGGCTCGCCGGTCGCGTTCTCGGCCACCGGCGCCCAGCCCGCGACCTTGTAGGTCTTGTTGGCAACCACCGGCTTGCCCTTGATGGACATGCTGGTGATCCGCTTGCCGATCTTGGCGTTGGGGGCAATGGTGTACTCGATACCCCCCACGCGCACCATGTCGCCACCCTGCTGGTAGTAGGGGTCGGCGTTGAACAGGTTGTCGGCAACGTCTTCCATGATGGTCTTGATCATTTCGCCGCTCATGTTGGTGAGCGTGGTCTGCGGATAGGTGATCGCCGTCTGGTCCATCAGGCGTTCCATGGTGATGGGATCACCCGGAAGCAGCGTGGTGCCCCAGCGGAAGCCGGGCGAGAAGGCCGCATCCGCGCCCTTGACGTCCATCATGGCATCGACCAGCAACTGGTCCCAGGTACCGTTGAAGTTGCCACGGCGATACAGGAAGTCGTCGGTGACGGCGAGCGTCTCGCCAAGCTTCTTCTCGTAGGGCGCGCGCACTTTCTTGATGTACGCGTCCATCGCCGGATCGGCCGGCAGCAGGTTGGAGAACACCGGAAGCAGGCGGTATTTGAAGCTTTGCACCTTGCCGCCGCGAACATCGAAGTCCATCACGCCGAGGAACTTGCCGTTTGAGCCGGCGTTGGTCACCAGGGTGATGCCCTTGGCGTTTTTGACCTTGACCGGTTGCGGCACGCCGTCGTGGGTGTGGCCGCCGAAGATGGCGTCGATGCCGGTGACGCGGCTGGCCATTTTGAGGTCGACGTCCATGCCGTTGTGCGACAGCACGACCACGACCTTGGCACCCTTGGCGCGCGCGTCGTTCACCCATTTCTGCATGTTGTCGTCGCGGATGCCGAAGCTCCAGTCCGGCACCATGTGGCGCGGGTTGGCGATCGGGGTGTAGGGGAAAGCCTGGCCGACGATGGCGACCTTCACGCCGCCCATTTCCTTCATGGTGTAGGGCTTGAACACCTGGTCGCCGAAGTCGTTGGTGATGATGTTCTGCGCGACGAAATCGATGTTGGCTTTCTTGAAGTCCTTGTTGACGATTTCCATCACGCGTTCGGCGCCGAAGGTCGATTCCCAGTGCGGGGTCATGACGTTGACACCGAGCTGGATGCAGGCGTCGACCATGTCCTGCGCGTTGGTCCACAGCGAGGTGGCCGAACCCTGCCAGGTATCGCCGCCGTCCAGCAGCAGGGCGCCGGGGCGCTGCGCGCGAATCTTGTCGACCAGGGTTTTCAGGTGGGCGAAGCCGCCGACCTTGCCGTAGACCTTGGCCGCTTCGGCGAAGTCGAGGTAGGTGAAGGCATGGGCCTCGGCGCCGCCGGGCTTGATGCCGTATTCCTTCAGCAGATGCTGGCCGACCAGGTGCGGCACCTTGCCGAGTGCACCGCCGACGCCCAGGTTGACGTTGGGCTCACGGAACCACACCGGCAGCAATTGCGCGTGGCAGTCGGTGAAGTGCATGAACGAGACGTTGCCATGGCGCGGCACGTCGTAGAAGTTGGCGGGCGCGTTGCCGGCCAGTGCAGACTTGCTGTCCAACGCCATGCCGGATGCGGCGGCAACAGCCAGCAGTTGCAGAAACTCGCGACGGTTCATGTGCATGGGGCACTCCTCGAAATAAATGAATAGGGGATGCTGCTATTGTCGAATGCGGTGCAAAGCCCGTAAATGGTAGCTCCGGCTCATGGCGACCGGTTATTTCGCACAGCTTCATAAATGAAAAAAGCCCGGTTTCCCGGGCTTTTTCATGCAACGGAGGCGATTACTTGCGGAACACGTTGGCTTTCATCGGCATGCCGTTGGACAACGCGGAATGGAAATACTCCAGGTTGTTCATCGTGGCGCTGCCTGCCGGCGCCGGGACCGCGCGCACCGACTTGAAGCAGCCCTCGTAGCGCTGCTGCAGTTGCACCAGGTTGTCGCCGCCACGGAACACCGGCCAGTGACCCGCGTGACCGATTGCGGGGGAGATCAACTCGGAACGCAGTCGGGTGCCGGCATTCTGCACGTGACAGGTGGAACAAGCGAAGTTGAGCTGGCCCTTGCGGGTGAAGAAGAGTTTCTTGCCTTCTTCATACGCGGCCATTGCCTTGGGGCCTTCGACCTTGATGTTCATCAGCATGCCGTCGGACAGCGAGCGCAGGTAGGCATTCAGCTGGCCCATGGTCTTGGCATCGGTATGCTTGTAGGCTTCCTCGCCGTTGGCCACGCGGCATTCGTTGATGACGTCGTTCAGCGTCACCACCTTGCCCTTGGCCTCGTCGAACATGGGGTAGTTGCCGGCAATCATCTTGCCGCCGCTGGGCAGGCAGCTCGCATAGGTCTTGCCGTTCTTGAACGGGGTTTCCCACATTTTGCGGCCGGCCTCGATCTGTGAATCGAAAGGCGGGAATTCCATGATGGCGTCGTACTGCGACTTGCTGTCGGCGTCGAATGCCAGCGCGCCGAAGACGTAGTCTTCAATCTTGACGTTGGGATATTTGTCCGTGTAGTACTTGGCCATATCCAGCCGATCCTTCTCGGGCGAAGCGTGAGCGCTGACTGCGCCCAGCGCGATGCCCAGACCAGCCATGCCTGTCAGCAGTTTCATAATGATTTTTTGTTTCATGCCGTCCTCCAGAAACCTGATGAAAAAAGCGTGAGCGGGACCTGACGTCCCGCTCGTGTATTGCCTGCTTAGCCGATGGTCGCTTCGGTGCTGTTTTTGTCGCCCTTGTTATCGACCCAGCTGACGGCGACCTTGTCGCCGGCTTTTGCGCCCTTGACCTTGAAGCCCAGGAAGGGGTTCTTGGACACGGCGGGGCCGATTTCGGCGTCCAGCACGTTGGCGCCGTTGATGGTCGCGGTCACTTCGGTGATGTAGTGGCCGGGGATCAACTGGCCGGTCTTCGCATCTTTGCGGGTTCCGGTTTCCATCGGGTGGTTCATCAACACTTTGACGTCGGCGACGTCAC
>Ga0299912_10000882_pt1 | contig 24445 bp, 22 predicted proteins | sample RVTome_2_FD_207667 | JGI IMG/M metagenome (GOLD analysis project Ga0299912, IMG submission 207667) | Soil microbial communities from uranium-contaminated site in the Upper Colorado River Basin, Wyoming, United States - RVT95D214 (version 2) ... | reverse complement strand
TCCGGCCGCTGCCGCGATCAAGTTCGACCTGGGCCTTAAGGCGGGGGTGTCTATGTCCAGGCTCAGAGAAGCGTACACCGATCCGAGCTATGAGGTCGATTACTCCGAGAGGTTGACCCGGCCCGTATTCGGGGCTTTCGTTGCAGTCAACCTCAGCCGGGCTTTCGCGATCCAGCCGGAAATCTTCTTTGTGACGGAAGGCGGCACGTGGATGTACGAGTCAATTGTATACCCGGATAGAATCTTCCTGCGCTATGTCTATATCCCCGTCCTGGCCAAGTTCCGTGTGATCAATAAAAGCCAGATCGTCCCTGTCATCTTTATCGGTCCATCCTGGAATATCTTCTTGAGCGATCATTATGAGGTGTTCATCGACGGCGAATGGGGCCCTTCTCTGTTCCCGATCGAAGCGACCTACAAGCCCAGCGTCGGCAACATCGTTATGGGCTTCGGCGTTGAGTATCTTCTGGATAAATTTTTGCTCATCCTTGACTTCCGCTATGATATCGGGGTGGGTCATCTCGCCGATAGATATGCCTCCTCGACTCCGCACGGATGGGCGAGAACCAGGGCGATCATGGTTATACTTGGAGTCGGGATATGAATAGAGCCTCCTGCCCTGGAGAGATATATTTTCGGCACTAGCCAAAAACTAGCCATTGATGAAGAACCCAAGACGCAACAGATTGAATTTAAAGCGATTATTATTGCTGCGTAATGAGGGGTCGTCATTTTTCAGGGAAGGCTAAAGAATAGGCTCATCAGCCCTGTTTCTCCCCATATGGCCTCATAATATTGAGCGGTTATGAGCCTCGGAGTGGCTAGCTGCCTGGGCGCTCCCCGGATCAGCCAACATAGCCTGCCCAGTATTATCAGGAGTCAATCGATTTCCCGGTAATCTGCTCTTAGAGCGTTGGACTCCGGATCCAAAGGTCGGAGGTTCGAATCCTCTCAGGCACGGTCTTCCGGTTGAGGTTTAGCCGAGCGCCGATCTCCTGTGACCCCAGCCCTTGTCATTGAAGTTCCTTGATCTGATCAATTTGGTTCATTCGGAGCATGTCTCCTCCCTGTAGGAGCATATCCTACAGGGCTTTGCCCCGTGATTTTCATGGGTATTTTTGACGATTTTTCCGTCCATTTCCGGTTGATCATTCTGTCCATTTTCCCCATATCATAAAGAAACGTCAAGCCTTGGCCTTGCCCTTAGGCTCTCTCGGCGCCTCCATGCGGAATTCGCCGTCTGGGCCTATCGTTGGCCGATCGATGCAGATATCCCCCGTGCCCCTGGCCTTAGGCTGCTCGATTCTTTGTGATATGGGGAAAATGGACGGAATCGGTCCCCTTTTTATTGCCGCCTACATCTGGACATGGAGGAATTTCTCTGGGGCGAGAGCTTTTGGGCGGATGGGTATTTTGCCGAGACGGGGGCAGGTGAATGAAGAGGTTGTCAAGAAATACATCCGCCAACAACTCTGCAGGCCATTGCCAGGTTATGCCACCCGCTTTGAAACCCCTGCCTTTAGGCCGGGGAGAGTGTCATTGCCTAATTCCTTTTAATATCCTTCCATAAGCCTTTGTATTTCCGCCATTACCCTATCGGCAACTTCGACGGGACATCCCCAATAATCATATATTCCTCCCCGGCGGCCATTTTGCCCGCAAACGACAAAGACGCTTGTGCCGATTTTGCATTTGAGATGGGAAGCCAGCCAGCCTATAAATCCGCTGTTGTCGAGTTTCTCTTTAAAATAGAACCTAAATATTTTGAACCTCTCTTTTGAGGTATCTCTTGAGGGCACCAGCTGGCTCCAAACTTCGCCATCCCGGACGATAGCCAGGGCTTCTGGATTTGTCTTGAGGGGAGAATCGTTTGAAGCAAACTCCTGAAATTCGTATTCTTCTTCATAAATCTTCATGTCCGCGTACGCCAAAACCTTCAATAACCTGAATCGGATTTGCGCAGGTGTTTCTTTACTGATGAACATCGGTTTTTCCTACATGATAACTCGTTCTCACGGCGTCGATGAAGTCGATGGGGCTGATGACCCAATCGCCGTCTAGCGTCTTCCGAGCGGTCTTCTCGAGCATATCGAGGATTTCCTCTAGTGAGATGTCCGGAAAAACCTGCCAAGCCATGGCTGCAAGGCCGGCGACATAGGGAATTGCCCAAGAAAAGCCTCCCTCCCCCCAATACATATAGAGAGACGGGCCTTGATTGCTGGCCGTAGTTCGATAGTCCGCGGGAACAATGACGCTCGCTGGCTTGACGAGCCCCTCCCTTTTTCTCCAATCTTGTATATAGGCCGCGTAATCATAATTTTCCGGATTGTCTCGGTCCCTATTCGGCGGACACCCTCCCCAAGTAAATCCCTTTAATGTGTTGGAGTAAAGAACCGCAATTCCCTGCTTACGGGCTTCGCTGATAGCCGCCTCCCATGCAGGCCGATCCTTATTGTCCGGAGCGATGCCGTCGGAAATCGAGACTATCCTGACCTTCCGGCCTTGAGGAAGCTTTCTATTAATTTTCATTAGCTCGCCCATTGCGAGAGTATAGTAGAAAAAGTTCTGGCCCACGTCGGGGACCGCGATATAATAAAGGTCGGCCTTGGGGGCGACACCGCATGTTTGTCCAGCCAGAATGGACGCGCAGCTGATTCCATGGAAATGGAGACGCCTGCGGAGTTTCGGGGTCAAGCGTCGATAGACAAGCCGTCCCTTGAATTCGTGGTGACCACGAAGGATCGGCTTGTCGAATACAGCGACTTCAACGCCTTGACCCATAACGCCCTGCGCATGCAACGTTTTGATCCGTAACCCCGGGTATTTACCGCGTTCCAGCCAAACCGATGGAGAGAAGCCGGACACCGTCGTGGATGCCGGCCACCGCGTATTCATATCGAATGTCAGTGTGGATAGCAAATATTGGGAGAGCCGGGATAAGTCCGTTCTGCGAAGATCCTTTCCCGCGAACATGATGATTCGCTCGGCGCTTCCATGCGGCGGTTTAGGAAACGTCGCGTCGGTGAGATACGCCGGGAGCGAAGTAGGATTCAATCCTCCGCTATACATGTGATCACGTTCCGGTCGAAGAAGTTGATCGAACATGAGGATCCCGGGTTCAGAAGAGGGAAGCCCGACGAGGATAACGATTGCTAGGATAAGGATTATCAGGATAAAGATCAACATGGTTTTATGATTTGCGCCCATCGCCATAGAACTACGCCTTGTCTATTTGATAGTAGAATCGCAATAAAAGTTACACCTTGGCCTTGAAGGCCGCATCGTACGTCTTCTTCATGCCCATAAGCATACCATACCTCCTTCCGCGATATGGCAAAGTCAAAATCCACTTATACCCCCTGTCCAGTTTTTGGGGAGTAGCTCACTATCCCCGAAGTTCAGTTCTCATTCTTTATTTGCCATCCGGATGCCCGCTCGGACGGAAAATTCTATCGTGCCGTATCCCCATATCGCTTCGTACCGAGTGCCGAGGATATTGTCGAGGCGCATGAATAAGACAAAAGATCGGCTGATGGACACTGAAAAAGCGGCGTTGAGGAGCGTGTAGGCAGGTAGCGTAATCGTTTGATATGGAATGTTGCTGAAATCGCGGTCCGTCCGTTTTCCGACGAAGAGGAAAGAAATCGACGCATCGAAGAGATTGAAAACACGGAGTTGGACATCGGCCGAAAACTTGTCTCGAGGTCTGCGAAGGAGCGCGGTGCCCGATATGAGATCCCGGGCCCTTAGCCGGGTGTAAGCGGCCTTGAATTGAAAGGCCTCGAGAGGGCGCGATTCGAAAGAGATTTCAACGCCTTGCATCCGGGCCTTGCCGATATTAACGTAGCCTTCCTGGAAATCGAAATCGATGAGATTCTTAAACGAATTCTGGAAGAAGGTCAGACCGAGGCAGATTCTATTTTTTATGGCAAGTTGCTCGATCCCGGCGTCCCAACCCGTTGCACGCTCGGGCAGGAGCTTGATATTGCCGACAGGCACCCAGGCCGTTTCGGGGGCGAAGAGTTGGTAAAGCGATGGGGATCTAAAGCCTGTCCCGATTGTTGCTTTGAACTTTGTGCCGGTTTTGGCGGCGACATAAGCCGGGGCGAGCCTGTAGGTCAGGGCTGTGCCGGTGCGGCTATGAAGATCGAGGCGCGCACCGCCGGCGAAGAAGAACTTCCCCTGGACGCGCCATTGATCCTGAAGGTATAGACCTACGGACCCGGTCTTATCTGAAGGAAAGAGGCTCTCATAGGTCCCCCATTGATTCTCCGATACGTAGTCCGAGCGTCCTTCCTCCCTTTCTATATCGAGGCCGGCCGTCAGTGTGTTAGAAGGGGCTAGGAAGAAATTATTCTGCCAGTCGAGCTTGAAGAGCGTGCTTCCGTAGGCTCCGGACTCGCTTTCGAACAGGTGAACTTGATCAGTCGGATTTATATAACTGCGCTCGGACTTGATGCATGATAAGGAAAGCTTCTGCTCCCATCGATTATCGAGAAATAAACCCTGGGCCTGAGTACTTATAAGGGTGGAGCCGTACTTCTGAACGTCGTTTGGATCATCGCCATAGGGGCCGCCGAAGTTGTCGATCTCGGTCCGGGTTCGAACAGATCGGGCCGTTAATCTCAAGCTGATGTTATTCCTTACTGCGTAACTGAATTTCCCGGAGAGGGAAAAATTCCGATAGCCGTCAGGTTCCGCGTTTCCGGGATAGCGGACGGAGGCCGCGGAGATACCCGCCGTCTGGCCGTGAAAAACGCCGAAAGAATAACTCGCGCCAGCCGAAGAACCAGAAATCTCAACATCGCCTTCAATGGATTGATAGAAACCAGCCGAGGCCGTGACAGATAACTGAGGTCGGCCACAGCCTTTACGGGTTATGATGTTGATAACCCCGCCCGGGGCGTCGGATCCATAAAGGGGGCTCTGGGGCCCGCTCAGTATCTCGATTCTATCAACCTGGCTGATGGGAAGATGGGCCAGGTCATAGGACCGGGAAGGATTGATTGGATCGTTGAGTTCAATGCCATCGAGAAGAACAAGGGTGTGCTCAGCGTTCGCCCCGCGGATGAATACGGATGCCGTCTCTCGGGGGCCTCCGTTCTGCAAAGTTGATAGTCCGATAAGGCTTATAAGCGCCTCGAGGACAAAGGTTTTCCTCGTCCAATCGAGATCCTGACGTGTGATCACGGTAATCGAGCTGGCAATTTCCTTGGCGGGCGTTTCCACCCGGGTGGCGGTCACCACGATATCGTACCGAGGAGCACCCTTATCCTTCCTCTATTTATCCTCGGCTATGGTTAGAGCGCAAAAAGGCAGAAAGAAGGATGCGAAGGCAATCCAGAATTTCTTTATAAATCAGCTCTCTTTTGATGACCGTTTGAATCTATCCTTCATTTCCCGGACTCTCCTCCTGAGCCTTATCGTTGCGCATTTTTTTGCTTTCACATTCCTTCCTCCGAGATAATGACGGCTGCGAGGGCCAAAGCGATTGCTCCCAGTTCAAGTTCCCGGGGATGGACGTTGGCGAGAATGTCGCGGGCAGAATGATGGAAGTCAAAATATCGGTGAGCCTCAGAGATTAGACTCATTATGACAGTCCCCTGGGCCGATAGAGGGCTGATATCACTCCCTCCCTCGCCCGGCTCGACTCCCTTCATGCCAAGGCTTTCGAAGAGATAATTCCAGCTTTGGAGCTTTTTAAGTACTTCCGGGTGCCCGGCAACGCCGAGGCTGAGAGGCATGGCGCCGCCGCTGTCCGATTCAATTGCCGCAATATGCTTTTCCTTTCTTCGACGTTCGGATACGGCATAATCTCGGCCGCCTGTGGCCCCGAATTCTTCATTCATATAGAGAACGGCACGGATCGTTCTCTTTGGATGGAGGCCGAGTGCACGAATGAGCCGCAGGGCTTCAACGGCCTGAACACAGCCGGCGCCATCGTCATGAGCGCCTTCGCCTAGGTCCCAACTATCCAGATGCGCCCCGAGGATAATAATCTCATCAGGCCTCTTGGAGCCGGTGATTTGACCGATGACATTCACAGAAGCTAAAGGCGCAAGCTCCTGGCAACCCAATTTTAGCCGGCACCGCGCGTCGGGCTTCACGCGAAGAATGCTGCTTAAATAGTCCGCATCCTGCGTGGCGATGGCAACAGCCGGAATCTTGGGCACATTTGGATCGTAAGCAACCATTCCCGTATGTGGGAATTCGTCGATACGAAGCGTCCCTGACCGGATGATGACAGCGACCGCTCCTCCTTGGGCTGCTTTCGAAGCGCCTTCCATCCTAAAGGATACCCATTCAGCGTAAGATCTGAAGATATCCAGTTGTGTCCTTTCCATAGCTTTGTTGAAAAAGACGATTTTTCCGCCTATGTGGATGCCGGCCTGATGGAGTTCGGCGAAGGAGCGAATTTCTACGATCGGGGCCGTAAGACCCTGCTCGGGTGTGCCAACGCTCCAGCCCAATGAGCTGATGGACAACGACCTTTCCTCAGCCAAGTTCGGCAGGATAAGAGAGGCCTCTTCTTTACGGCTCCGGACCCAGTGTTGGACGGTAACGGGCTCGAGCCAAGTTGTGAATCCCATGTTTTCCATTTCTCTACGCGCGAACTCTACCGCTGCCTTCGCTCCCTCTGAGCCGGCCAATCTATTGGGAGCGTGTGCGATCAACTTTGCTAACAACGCATAGGCCTTCTCATTGCACAAACCTTCGTCGCGCATTCGATCGGCGACTTGGATATAGTGCAACTCCAGAGATGCGTTTTTCTGACCTTGCCATGAGGCGGCATAAATTAATCTTGAGGATTGAAAACATAAGATGAACAGGGCTACGGGTAATAGAAGAAGGGGAAAAAGACCATAATCGTGAATATCTGTTCTGTGAACAAGAGACTTCATGTTTTTCTCTCCCTAACTAAGAAAGTCGAGCTCATTTAAAAAACCGATGAATTTTCTCATGTCTATAAGGTTAGATAGAATGATCTTGATTAAAGTTTCAGTTCATAAAAAAATCCTCGTCGCTATGATTATTTTGTAATCCCGTTTTTCGGTTTGTGGGCGGATAACGGCCTTAGGCGTTGGCGCGCATAGGGCTGATTTGCGATCTCAGAAATTGCGAAAACAGAAATGAATTATGTAACTTGCACGTTGTGCAAATCATCCAAGTTACGGACGGTCCGTATACAACGATGGCTTCAGCTCCTTGGACTTCAGGACATCTAAGGGAGAGAGATAATGATCATGAGAGTCTGGCATGGAATAACGAGGAACGAAAAGGGAGAGGATTTTCATAAATACCTTATGGAAACAGGGGTTAAATTTTATCGTAGTCAGCAAGGTAACCGTGGCGTATTCGTACTGCGCCGAGTGCAGAATGACAAGGTACATTTTCTTCTCCTCTCCCTTTGGGACTCCTTGGAGGCTATAGTCAGGTTTGCCGGCTCTGATATTGATAAGGCGATGTACTTTTTCCCTGAGGATCAGATATTTCTCGAGGAGATGGAACCAAATGTCCTCCATTATGAAATCCTCGGGGAACCGGGATTGAAAGAACATCATGAAGATTCTGTCTGCCTCGATGATCTGAAAAACGATTATTTTTTAATTCTCTAGCGAGGAACAGCGACGGCGAAAAAAATCGCGGCCATTCGCGGGATGCTTGCGAACGCGCAAAATCGGAATAACTTCCAAAACCCGGGGAGCCCTGTTCCCGCAAGAAATCCAGTTTGGAGGTTTTTATGGAGAATAAAAAATTCGACGGATCAATCTCCTGCGGGTGGATGATCTTTCTGTGCTTTCTGAGTCTTGCCGGCGTAGGCTGTGGCCAAATACTTATTAGCCGAAGTCTGCCCGTCCTGGATTTCCAAAGGGGAAAGCTGGAAAAACTGCCCATCTACGACCCAGAAGATGAGAGATACTGGCAACTCGACGTTCGGAGTTATGACCTATCGGCTTTGAGTCTTAAGGACAGGTCGGATGACCTCATGATGTCATGTTTTGACAGCAAAACCAAGTGGTCCAAAGACCTGCCTCCTTCATTTAACGCAAAATATATCATGGAACTTGGAAAAAATCCCGGCCTTGGCATCAGAACCTTACATCGAATAGGAATTACGGGCAAGGGTGTTTATGTCGGCTTGATCGACCAGGGATTACTCACCCAGCACATCGAGTATACAGACAGATTGCGTTTTTATGAGGAAATCCATTGTCTGGATGATGAAGCCACCATGCACGGTTCAGCGACAGCCTCCATTTTGGCGGGAAAAACCGCGGGGGTAGCGCCCGAGGCTACGTTATATTATATAGCAACCACCATGCATGATCCAGCCGAGAATAAAAAATTCGAACTAGATCTTAAGTATTTAGCTCAAAGCATAAATCGGCTGCTCGATATCAACAATTCCCTGCCAAAGGAAAGAAGGATAAGAGCTATTGCCGTGGCTATCAGATTGTCCAACGATGTGAAAAACGCCGACTTGGCCAACGACGCAGTTGAAAGAGCTAAAAAAGCGGGCGTATTTATTATAACGTCATCTTTATTCGAGACGCACGGTTTTAAGTTCAGTGGTCTTAACCGTATTCCTATTGCTGACCCAGAAAAGCCCTCTTCATATACACTAGGATCCTTTCTCCTATGGAAAAATCGCCTTACCGAGATCCTCAAAGAAGACAACCATGAACGACTTCTTATTCCCATGGACTCCAGATGTACCGCCAGTCCGACCGGAAAATCAGATTACGCATTTTATCGCAAAGCCGGCCATAGTTGGGTTATTCCATATATTGCGGGCTTATACGTTCTAGCTTGTCAAGTAAAGCCCGACATTGAGCCTGAAACTTTCTGGCGAGCGGCCATAAGTTCTGGCAACACGCTAGAGATGGAACGAGAAAAAAATCGGTATTGTCTCGGGCAAATCGTGAATCCCGAGGCGCTAATCCGCCAACTACAAAATGCGAAATAGCACAGGGTCTTCGTGCTGATGCGCGAGCAAGCCCGAGCCTTCAATCTTTCTCAAGTCTGATATTCAAGACCCGGATCGGGATACGGACGCCTAACGTAGCGACTTGCGCCCGTCTTTGACTTTAAGGATCCCGCCACTATCCTGGGCGATATAAAGATTGCCCTTGTCGTCCCAGGCGATCCCCTCCTGGTTGTCGCCTGGAAAAGCGTATTGAGCGGTCAATTGCCCATCGAGGGTGATTTCGACGTAGATGTTATCGGCGTCGCTTACGATACAAAGTACTTTTCTTCCCGGGTCGTAGCACATCGCCGCCGGATCATCCAGCCTGAAAGGCAGGGTTCGGATGATCCGGGCTTCAGCCGACCGTTCACGACTCGTTCGCAGGGGCACGAGAAGCTCGATGATGATAGAAGGATCCCATTGGTTGCCAGCGTAAAATGTCCCGCCCTCTGGATGCGATGCATCAGGCACGAAAGTGAGCGACTCGATTCCGTTATCAAATGTGACGGTTTGCCTCTGAATGAAGTTGGGATTATTCCCATATTTTCTGGCGACAGGAAACCTCCTCGTGACCTCCTTGAGGTCGGGGGCAATTTCAAGGATCACGTCCTCTCCTTCCACGATGATATAGAGGAGCCCAGTCGCGGGATCGACCGTAATATCTTCTAAGTCGCCTGGGATGAGAAAGCTCGCGACTCGGGTTCCGTCGGTCAAAATCTCTACGACTTCTCCCTCATCGCTGACAACGAAGAGCGTCTTTCTTAGGGGATGAAAGCATATTCCCGAAGGCTCGGGGATGTGGCTCCGATCGATGTCTCCGCCAAAACCCGGTGTACCGAGCCAATCATACGGATAACGAATATCCGAATTCATCGCATCCCGAGCACAATAAAACCAACCCATCAGGAAAACGATCAAGATTAATTGAAGCTTTAGCGTGTTCAAACCGGAGGTTTTCCTTTTTGTCACAACATTGCCCATAGCCATATCCGCCTCTCACATAATAAGTTGATACGCCCTCTTGTCGGCACTGGCATTCCCTAATTTAGAAGGAATATCGTCTAGGTATGTTACTCTTCCGAAGGCAGGCAATAAAATGATATTGATCTTTGCAACATTCTGGGAGAAAATATCATCTAATAGATATATGGGAGTCGTTTTTGTGAATTAAGGAATACATCATTATCCATGAACGCGGATGAAGTCAGCTTGATCGAGGAGGCTAAAAAAGGAAGCCGAGCAGCTTTTAATAAACTGTTTTCGAACGAGCAGAAAAGCGTTATTAACCTGATGTTTCAGTTGACGGGAGATATCGCCTCGGCGGAGGATCTAACCCAGGAGGCGATGATTATGGCCTATAAAAAAATTATGGGCTTCCGTCTCGAGAGCAGCTTTCGCACGTGGCTGAGCAAAATTGCTATCAACCTTTTCCGGATTCACTACCGTGAAAAACGGAAGCATGAAACGCTTTGCTTGGAAAAGGTACGGATTCCCTCGACAGATGACCGTCCGGAGCGGATCATTATTAAGCGTGAATTACAGTGGTGCATTCTCCATAATCTTCAGTACCATCTCTCCGAAAAATACCGACTCGCCCTGGTTCTTCGGGATCTCCATAATCTCAGCTATAAAGAAATCTCGCAGATTGGCGACTGGAACTTAGTCCAGACAAAATCCTATATCCATAGGGCGCGGAAGAAGTTTAAGGAGCAATTTATCAACGGCAAATGCAAGGCCTTTGCCGATGACTATGCATGTGTATGCGAAGGAATATTAGACCTATGAACTGTCGGAAGGCCAAAGCCTTTTTCTCTAAGCTCTATGATTTGGACCTCAATCCGGAAACTCAAGAAGCGGTGAAAGAGCATATCGTGACGTGTCCGGAATGCACGTCTCAGTATAAGGATTTTGAGAAAGCAATAATTATCCTCAAACTATTGAAAAAGGTCGATCTTCCTGCCCACATGGCTAACGACAGGAGCCCATCCTCGGAAAAGAAACCCTAGAAACGCCATTAATGGTGAGCTCCGCTATCGCCGTGCTCTTCGTTTTCTGCTAGAGCTCATTTGTCTCGAAGCAGCGCGCGTAAGTTTCGGGAGAGAAGGGGATAATCATTCATAAGATCGAGTTCCTCCAATTTCTTTTTCAAGAGAGCCGGGATAGTTGTTGCCGCCACCCCCTTCAAGATGAGTTCGGTTTCCTCTTCATCAAATAATCCGCGGTCTTCAACCCAATCGATATGCGCGTGGTTGCTCGGACAGCACCTTTGGCATCGCATACATCCCATGAGGCAATGATGCGAGGATGGGTCTAGCCAAGACGGAAACTTCCCGCGTCGTTCGTTCAAATACGTAAGGCAGCGTTCCGCTCGAATGAGATAACGGTCCTTCAAGATGGCGCCTGCTGGACACGCCGAGATACAGGCAAGACAGTTCAGGCAGGAATTCCTGATTTGATGTTCGTGCCAGGATTCTTCCCGGCATTGCAGATTTGTATAATAGGCCATGAGCCGATGATAACTCCCCATTTCAGGAACATAACAAATATTATTCCTCCCGTACTCTCCAAGGCCGCTGTGAACCGCCAGCGATTTCAGCGGGAGAGAAGCTTTTTCGAGCCAATAGCCTCCTTCGGCCAAAAGAGGTTTGAGGAAGGTCTCGATGTCCCGATCCGGATAAAGTAAGTAAGTTGGCGGCAGAATGATTGAATGATGCTTGCCCTTCCATTGAAAATAAACCGAAACCTCCGGCTGTGGGGTGGCGATCACAATCAGGGATTCGACTTTGGGCAGCCTTTTCGGGGGCGTGAAATTGAACCCCGTTAAGCGCTCCCGGAAGAGTGCTACCTTAATGGATCCCTTCCGGAGGAGTGCCTCTAGTTCTTGCCTCAATTCTTCAATCCGGCGAACGGAGACCACAGCACCCTTATAGCCTCGATTCTCCAACGCTGCTAACACATCAACCATGTCAAACTCCACGAAAATAGAAAATGAAAGATTGGGTTCCTGGGAGACTAAGATGAATTGTCGGTAGGAAAAGTTACATGATGGCGTTCAGTTTATATTGATATATTTGCTTCCGAGTTTTCTTATGAGCTCCATAGCCTTTGGTGAAAAAGAGGGTGTTCCGCTTCCTTTCCTTAATGCGGTGTCTTGATAAAGTTCGATGAATCTGAAGGGATTCCCAACATCCGAGATCAGCGTCGCCTTCCCTTTTTTATCCAGAATCGTTTTGGCCATATAAAATCCCGTCGGGTGACCACTCCAGGGAATACTATTTTTTAGCTCGAGACCAAATTCCTTTATTTGCTTCGGGAAGGTAGATATGCGGACAAATAGGTCATCAAATTCATCAATAATTGCTGCACTTTTTTTGAAAAACGCGTAATATTCTGATTCCCTAAATACCGGATCGGTCAACTGGCTTTGTATATTGATTAAATCTGCTATTCCCTCGCACTGCAGTTGATTTAGAACCCAGATAATATTTTTATCTTCGTCTTTTATTAAATCGGGATTGAAAGATAAGATAGTGTTCCGCAAATTATGATGAAACTCATGCGCTAGCAAATTGACAAGGTCATCCCCGGATTCAATGGCCTTTACGATATCAAGGACAACGGGCGAATAGCCCCGGGCGTCGTTTGCGAAGACAACAAAAGACACAGGAGGGCATTTTGGGGCTGATGTTGAAGAGAAAAAAGCGAGCGCTTTCTGAAGTGATTGTGCAGCAATTGCATTTTTTCTGGCTCGAAATCTATTGCTGGCGGCTTGGATATTAAGCTTATCGGCTTTGATTTTATGATAATGTTCAAGCATGGCTTTTTGCCACGCCGGCGCTTTAATGAGGAAGGTCGTCGCCTCGTCCTTTTTGGAAGGCATATAGGCCAACTTGAACATCTTTATGAAAAAACCCTGCGTAAACTCGCTCTTGGTTAAAACGATATATCCGGGCGTGCTAAATAAAGAATCCCACATCTCCTGATTAGGTTCTAAATCTTTTTCCAAAAATGAAAGGATCAGCCAGAACTGGTCCAATGCGGAAAAATCAAAATCATGGCAATTGATTTTGCTTTAAGCGACCACGGGAAAATTTAGCAACATCACTAAAGATAAGCTCATTACTCTTAGCAGGATTTTGTCTCTCATTTTATTTACCTCACTATTTGTGTTCTAATAATAGAGATGAAACCCGAGGACAAATGGTTGCTTTTCCTCCCCTTAAATAATGACGCTTGAGGATCAATTAAACGCATCGAAAAATGTAACCTTTTGCTTGTATCCGATGTCTAATATGTGTGGATCAAAAAGATCTGCTAGATCGACTTGCTCCCTGCGGGCTTGATTGTTCGAGGTGTTATGCTTTCTCGGGCGGCGATATTAGCGTCTTGAGCCAAAAACTTGGGCAGCTACTGGGCGATTTTGAAAGATACGCGCGGAGGTTTTCAGATAACCTTCCCATTTTTACCCATTTTCCTTCATTTAAGCTCCTGCTTGATTATTTGGCTCGAGCTGATTGTCTTGGGTGCAGGAGGGGAAGCTGCAGGCATCCTCTATGTGTCGTAAAGAACTGTCATAAGGAAAAAAACGTTACTTATTGTTTTCAATGTACCGAATTCCCGTGCGAAAAAACGGGCTTTAGTACAGAGCTTAAACAGCGTTGGATTCAAATGAATTTCCGGATGAAAGAAATTGGAATAGAAGCTTATTACGAAGAAACCAAGAAATTGCCTCGATATTGTTGATATCTAGAATATTGGACAGACAACGAAGGAGCAGCTCAACATGAGGCCCAAAAAACCTCTTTTGCTTTTAGCCGTTTACGTTATCCTGAGTGCGGTTGGCGTAAGAGGCGCCGCAGACGCGCGGTGGATTATTCTTGAATACACCATAAAAATTCAAGAGGAAGAAGCAGATCATTTCCACATAAAAGCTCGAATTTGCCCGGCGCAAGACTTGCTTCTGCGGGTTGCGATGACCCAAAATTACGGCCAAATCCAAAAGCTGGAGGAGGCGATTACAGAATTATGTGTCTATGGAGATCCACATACATTCCCGGCCATAAATAGAGTCAGCGAGTTTCTATGGGAAATTGGCCCTATTGAGGATAAAAGCCTTGTTATTGATTATGCCGTCCGAAATATGTATCCTTATTCGAGCCTAAATTGCGTCCGACTGCCGTACAAAGACGCTGGCCATTTATATTTTCCGGCCGCTTCCGTCTTCGTCCATCCTGAGGAGAAATATCTCACAGAAAATAATATCAAAATCCAAAGAATTCGAATCAATTTTGACCTGCCTAAGGGATGGGTATCGGCCACAAGCTGGGGAGTAAATCAGCCTTTTTATGATTTGGCTCCTCCTAGCCTCGAAAACCTGAACAGCGGCCTTGTCGGAGTCGGGGGCTACCGGGTCGATTCGTTCAAGGTCAGGGAGCTTCCCGTAGAAGTCGCCTTGTTGAATTTCGGGCCTGTTACCGACAAAGAGATTACTCGCACTGTCGAGCAGGCGCTTCTCGCGGGCTATAACCTGTTCGGATTTTTCCCTGTGTCCAAATTATTTTTTTTATTCCAATTCATCTTTGACAATCCGGGACAGGGCAACGGCAATGGGATGGGCTGGTCAATCAATTTGAACTACAGCCGCAAGCAAGATTCAGCCGATTGGCTTAAGGAAAGTGCCCATATTTTTCACGAAATCTTCCATCTCTGGAACGGAACCGAAGCAGAGCCCATCAGCCGCGCCCAAAGCGATCATTCTCTCATCTGGTTTACGGAGGGGATTACAAGATTCTACCAATACAAGAACATGCTGAGGTCAGAGATCATTTCTGAAGAAAAATATTTTCAATTTTTGTCCGAGGAGTTTGGCGAGGTTTACCATAGTTCATGCCGTGAAGACAGCCTGGATCAGATTTCTGAAGATTATTATTCTGACCGGAAAGCGATGGCACTCACTTACAGCAAAGGATGTTGCCTCGCTTTTGCTCTGGATTCATTGCTCCAGCACATCTCTTCCGGCAAGAGAAGTTTTGACGACCTGATGAAGAAGATGCTTGAGAAATATGATTTCAGATTGAACAGACATTGTTATACCCATCGAGAGCTGGACGGTGTCTTCCGAGGAGTTTTAGGAGAAAGATTTTATTCAAGCTATGAAAGGCTGTACGGAAAAGATGTAGTCCAAGAGTTTGAAGCAATCATGAGCGTCGTTGGACTTCAGATTGTAAAAAGCAAGGGCAGGAAGTTGTATTTTGGCATCATCGATTTTGGCCCACCTTCCGGCCCTCTCAAAGCCTTTGAAATAGACAGAGAAAGCTCCGCCTACCGGGCCGGCCTGAGAGAAGGGGACATCCTGCATGAAATCGATGGCCGTCCGCTGAACGATATTCCCGATATCAAGAAAGCTCTAAATGGTGCCAATGAAGGAGAATCAGTCAATTTAGTTATCGAACGCAACGGGCAAAAAATAAAAATCCGGGTCCCGTGGGCAAGCCTTGAGACAAGATTCGAAATCAAAAGAAAAGCCGGCAAGAATTTAACTTGAATGAAAGAGAATATTATAAGTTTTTATATTCATCGAGCAGGAGATCTTCAGTGAAAAAAATTGGAATTATTGCCTGTGCGAATACGACGAAGATACTGGACTGTCCCCTTTCTCCCTGTCTGAGAGACTTTTATGATAGGAAAGGAGAGTTTGCACTGTATAAGAATATGGAATTGGAGCTTGCCGGGGTCATCTCCTGCCCGGGATGTCTGGGAGGGATGGCGCCGGAGGTGATCCTTTCTAAAGCGAATTCCCTTGTCCATTATGGGGCCGAAGCCATCCATCTCGCTTATTGCATGAAGCTTTTCTGCCCGTATGTCCGGAAATATGTCAAGATCCTAGAAGAAGCTCATCCGAATGTGGACATTATTCTCGGCACGCACGAACCTCATGAACCCGCGGAAAAAACAAAAGGCCTCATTTCCCAATTCCTCGTCCAGAGAATGGGTCAAAACATCATTCCATAGAGGTCAAATTATGGGCGAGGAAAAAGATATTCTTAAGTCCACTTTTGCGGATACTGATTCCTATGATCGGCGGCTTAAAAGATTTGTCCCCTATTATGAAGAGATGTTGAATTCCGTGCTTCGCTGTATTTATCCTAGCCAGAATCAGCTTAGGGTTCTTGAATTGGGATGCGGAACGGGCAACTTATCGAAAAAGCTATTGGAAAAAAATAGTGATTGTTGGCTAACGGCCATTGACTTGCAGGAAGAAATGGTCATGACGTGCAGTAAAAACCTCGGCCGATATTCGAGACAAACAGAAGTCATTTGCGCAGATATGATTGGATTTCAAAGTGTTGGGTATTTCAACTATGTTATTTCTAACCTCGCTCTCCATTATCCGGATACAGATCAAAAAAAAATATCGGTTTGTCGAAATGCTTTTATGTCATTAAAACCGGGAGGGATTTTTTCGTTCTCGATTATGATAAGAGATGAACCAAAGGAAAAAGCGGATTATACATTTAAAAAATGGGAAAGAGACGTTCTCTGTAATGGTGTTTCTCAGGAAGAGTTCGACGAATGGCAGAGAACATGCCATAAGAGCGATTATCCAATCCCGGCAAGCCTTTGGCTGAAGTGGCTTAAGGAAATTGGATTTTTGCACAGTAGACTTATATGGCAAAAAACAATTTTCGGGACCATCTGTGCAAGAAAACCGTAGAAAAATGATGACGTGCGGTTCTCTTATCCGTACGCTCACCGCGTAGTTGCTTCCGTAATCCTTATCTTTCCCCTGTCCACGACGCCCAGCCCCAGACCCTCGGCGAGCTCCGGGAAGGCACTCCGGTCGCGCCGGTCAACTTTCTGGAAATGGTAAGCTGAATTGCTAGGGCAATGGTAAGCAGAAATCCCATGATCACGGAAAACGGAAATCCCATAGGCAGGGTAAATGGATTTCCCATTTTCCGGGAACTCCTGTAAGGTTGGGAAAAATCTTACAGGAGACGGAATGATCAACAAAGCAATGTTCAGACAGGTTCAAGCTTTCAGGCGGCGATTGCCTGCTTTGCAGGCTATTGTCGGTTGTCCTCTCCGGCCCTTTTTTATGGCGTCGGAAAACTCCCGGCCCACTATTTCCCACTACTTTAGTGGGGCGGTCATTATTCCTCTCTTGCCCTCTTTTCGGGGCTTCCCGGGGGCGTCCGCTAGGGGGTCCGGGAGCTCTATCTTTAAGGGGTTCAGGTCCAGGGGGCCCGGCTCCAGTCGGATATTTTTCGGTTTTTTTATTCGGTTTGGTTGCCTACATTACTGGCAATCTGCTCCCCTCAATCGCTTGCTCAGAAGACTCAGGATGAGTACTATCAGAACTGGCTCAAGCAACATCAAGCCACTCGGTGTCACTAATGTACTGAACGAGCACAGTCATTTGACATCGCGCCTACCATTTTCTATAATTAAAAGGGTTGTTTTGATCGTCGCGAGACGGTCTACGACAGACGTTATTCGGGTTTAAAGTAAGGGAAGTCCGTGGGACGCGGACACAGCCCCCGCTACTGTAACCGGGGACGAGTCCCGGAGGACGCCACAGGCCGGAAGAGCGGCTTGGAAGGCCCGGGATGAGATTGATCCGGAAGTCAGGAGACCTTTTTTAAACCCTGGAGAGCCCGTCTTCGGGAGGAAGACAGGGTCATTTTTTTTGCTTCATCCCGGGCTCGCAGGCCCGGTCTCAAGCGGGGGCCAAACGGAAAGGAGCCTGACATGACTAAACGGATCATCCGCGCCCTCGCGGCGGCCCTCGCGTTGACCGCAACCCTCTCACCTTCCGCTTTCTCGGAAGAAACCGCGGACAAGGCCATTCTCCAGAAGCCCCGGCATGACGTTGTCGTCACGGCCACGCGAATCGTGACGCCGAGCAAGGAGGTCGCCTCCTCGATCACCGTGATCACCCGGGCCGACCTGGACCGGGCCAACCGGTCCACCGTGCTCGATGTCCTGGAAGACGTCGTGGGGACGGCCGCGGTCCGGAGCGGGGGCATCGGTGCGGCCGCGTCCATCATGCTCCGGGGCGGCAACTCCGAGCATACCCTGGTCCTCCTCGACGGCGTCGAGATCAATGACCCGATGAACCCGTCCCGCTCCTGCGACCTGGCCCACATCACCCTTGACCAGGTCGAACGGATCGAGGTCCTGCGCGGTCCGCAGAGCACGCTTTTCGGCTCCGACGCGCTCGGCGGGGTCATCAATATCATCACCCGGACGGGAGAGGGCCGGCCCAAGATAAGCCTCTACGGATCGGCCGGATCGCTGTCGACGGCGGAAAGCCGGCTGGGGGTTTCGGGCTCCTCCCGGAGGGTCGCCTACTCCCTGGGAGCTTCTTATCTCAGGAGCGGAGGGATCTCGGCGGCGGAGAAGTCCCTCGCCGGGAACGCAGAAAAGGACGGATATCGGAATCTCTCCCTGACCGGTCGGGCTGGCCTGAAACTCGCACATAACCTTGACCTCGATCTGACCGTCCGCGGCATCCTGGCCAGATCGGAGATCGACAATTTCGGCGGTCCTTTCGGCGATGATCCCAACAACTCCCAGCGCTATGATTCCCTTTTCGCCAGGGCCCAGCTTCGCGGGCTCTACGGGAACGGCCGTTGGGAGTCCAAGCTGGGCGCGGCCGTCATCCGGTCCAGGCGGCTCTACGATAACCCCGTTGACGGAGCGCATCCGTTCGACTCGGAAAAGGGCTCTTTCCGGAGCGACCTCCTGAAAGTCGACTGGCAGAACAATGTTTTCCTCCATCCTTCCAACACCCTGACTTTAGGCGCTGAATACGAGGCGGAGCAGGGAAGCTCCGAATACAGGTCCGAGAGTCTCTGGGGGCCCTTCGTGAGCGAATTCCCCGGCAGGATGGCCGGAGACCTGGGAATATACGTCCAGGACCAAGTCAGGTTCGGTGGGCGGTTCTTCGCCACGGCCGGGGTCCGGGTCGACAGCCACAGCCGCTCGGGGACGGCCTTCACTTACCGGATCGCCCCGGCCTGGTTCATCGCCCGAACGGGCACCAAGCTCAAGGCGACGCTGGGAACCGGCTTCAAGTCCCCTTCCCTTTATCAGCTTTACGCCCCGCCGACGGCCTGGGGCCCCATCGGGAACTCGGGCTTGAAGCCCGAAGAATCCACGGGCTGGGACGCCGGCCTCGAACAGGACTTGGCCTTGGGAAAACTCAGGCTGGGAGCGACCTATTTCCGGAACCGCTTCCGGAACCTGATCAGCTTTGACAACGTCCACGGCTACGTCAATGTCGGCCGGGCCGAAACCAAAGGAGTCGAACTGACGGTCGAGGCCGCGCCCTCCGCAGCGCTTTCGATCACGGCCTCTTACACCCGGCTCACGGCCAAGGACAAGGACTCCGGTCTCGACCTCCTGCGCCGTCCCAGAGACAAGTTCTCCGCGCGCTTGGATTGGAAAGCGCTGCCGAAATTCGACTTCGAACTCAAGCTCAACCGCGTCGGTCGCCGTAACGATCTGGATTTTAACACCTGGCCGTCGGCGCCGATCGCCCTCCGCCCATACACGATCCTGGACGCAAACATTTCTTATGCCATCGCCCCGCGGACCAAACTCTTCTTCCGTTTCGACAACATCCTCAACCAGCGTTACGAGATGATCTATGGCTACGGGACGCCCGGCTTCTGCGTTTACGCCGGCATCAAGCTGGAATAGGAGTCAAGCCTTCTTGATTTGACCTTGCCTTCTCTTTGAGCGGTGATTTCGTTCAGATACAAGGGAACCAATCGCCGGTTCGATATCTCACAAACAAGGGCAAAATACCCGGTTGAGATGTTGGACTCGCCCCCCCGCGGGCCGCGCAGAAAGTTCGCCAGCCTTGCCGCGGGCCCAGCTCGAGGCGCGGGGCGCAGAGGCAGTCCGGGTCAGGCGCTCTTCGTTCATTACCCGCCTCCCGTATACTGCCGCTCGGGCTCGCCGGCGGCCGCGGCCTGATCCCGGACGGCCTGCTCGTCGTACTCGGCTATGATCTCTGCGATCGTCGGGGCGGGCTCCGTCTGCTTCTGGGCGTCGAGCTCCTTGAGCGCAAGGATCGCCAGGCGGACCATGTTGCCGTAGGAGATCCAGTTCTTCGAAAGGATTGGGGATAGCTCGAGCCGGCCGCGCTTGGCCGACTGACCGTCTACCACGCCGTTCAATTCCCCCCTGTTGACCCTAGATTATCAATGTAGCCGCCAATACGTCATGAATTCTGACAGCAATAACATCTATCCCTGATGCAAGCGCCGGCTGGAGGCTTCTGTCTCCCGAGGCCGCCTTCCAAGAATCCGAACTGGCCTCTGAGTCTTATAATTAGGTCCAGGTGTATTAAGTCTGCTTTCTTCTGTTTTGCCTTGACAAACAACAGGGCAGAACCTATATATATTAAGCAAGAAGACGGAGTTTATGAGGAGGGGACTCCGCCAAGGGGATGTTTGTTCGTCTATCTTCAAAAAAAGCCTGAGTGCCTTCCTCCTGTCAGGAGGCGAATTCGAAGGGGGAGAATCGCACGACTATAGTTATTCTTTCAAACAAATAAAGGAGGATGTTATGTTTATCAGAAGGAAGAAAGTCATCATGACGGCATTGGCAGCCGCCGCGGCGGTTTTCGTGCTGGTCACGCAGATCGGCGCGTCCGGCGGAACAGCTGCGGCCGGCAAGGCGGGCGAGTTCCCGGCCTTCATCCCGATGCCGGGCGTCAGCCCCAGGGGCGTCGCGGTTGACAAGGTCGGAAATGTTTACGTCAGCGTCGGGGAGGTCCGCTCGAACCTCGAGTACATCCAGGTCCGGAAGTACTCGCCGGCCGGTGAGCTGTTGTTCTCCGTTGAGATCGGCCAGGGGACGATCGGAGGCCTCATGGTCACCGCCAACGGAGACCTCTATATCGCCTTGGCGGTCGGGCTCAACAGGGGAGTCTATCGGATGGATCGGAAGGGGCAGATAGAGATCCTGCCGGGCAGCGATCAGATCTTCTTCGCGAACGGCCTCGCCTTTGACGATCGGGGCACCCTGTATATCACCGAATCCTTTTCACCATTTTATGGCGCACAAGGAGGCCTCTGGCGCATCACGCGCGGGGGAGAAGTGGAAGAGTGCTTCCATGACGCGCTCTTCACAGGAACTGGCGCGCTGGGGTTTGGCGTCCCGGTCGGAGCCAACGGCATCGCCTACTACCATGGCAGCCTATACGTGACGAACACGGAGCTGGGCACGGTGCTTCAAGTCCCGGTCTGGCCGGACGGCAGTGTCGGGCAGCCCGAGCCTTGGACGACGCTCCTTGAAGTGCCCGAATCACGGTTGGCAGGGTTTCCGATTCCAGTGTGCGGGGACGGCGTCGTCCTCGACGTGCACGGGAACCTCTATGTGGCCGTGTTGACCCGGTCTGCGGTCGTCCGCCTCAACCTCTTGGACAAATCGCAGGAGACGGTGGCGGCATTCCGTATCCCGGACACTTTGCCTCTGTATGCCCCGTTTGACTTTCCGGCCAGCCTCTTCTTCGGCACGGGCAAGGGTGAGCGGACGAACCTCTTCGTGACCAATCTAGGCATAGGGGCATCGAAGATACCGCAATTTCCGTGGGCAGGCCCCGGCCTGGTGAAGATCGACGCCGGCGTGCCGGGACGACCGCTCCATTGAGTCGTCGCGGGTGATCGGTTCTGCCTCGTGAGGCGGCGGCCCGGGGTCTGTGATTCCGGCTATGGACGCGGGGAATCCTACGCATTATTAAATATATCAACTACATAGATTGGGAGGCCGTTGGACTCCGGATCCAAAAGCCGGAGGTTCGAATCCTCTCAGGCACTCCGCCCGTGCTCCCCGGAACAGGACGTTTCAGCCAGTTGTGCTGCCGCAGGATTGGTGCTATTCTTCCGAGCAGTCCTGGGAAAGCCTGAAAATTCTGATTCTTAGAGGAGGAGGGAATGAACTGGAAACGCTTTTTTGTGGCCAGCGCGGTGGTTTATGTGGTCGTCCAAGCCATGGAGTTCGTCATCAATGAGCTCTTCATGAAGGGCGCCAACGAATTGCTGAAGAGCCTATGGCGGCCGAACATGATGTCCAGGATGTGGGTAATGTACGTGGTCGGCGTGCTCATAGCGCTGCTGTTCACCTACATCTTCATCAAGGGCCGCGAAGGCAAAGGCATTGCCGAGGGCGTTCGCTACGGGATCATCATTTGGCTGTTCTTCAATGTGCCGATGAACGTGTCCATGTGGGTGATGCTGCCGATCCCGTATATCATTATCCTCCGATGGATGCTGTTCGGCCTGCTGGAGATGCTCGTCGCGGGGATCCTGGTCGCGGTCATCTACAAGCCCTTGGCCCAATCCAAGACCTAGAGGCCCGCTGAGCTGCCCGAACCTGTTGAGGTCGACATGTTTAAAGTCAACGAGTATTTCGACGGAAAGGTGAAATCGCTGGCCTTCAAATCGATGGACGGTCCGGCGACGGTCGGGGTCATGGCCCCGGGGGAGTACGAGTTCGGCACGTCGACCGTGGAGGTGATGATGGTCCTCAGCGGCACTCTCACGGTCAAGCTGCCGGGGAGCGACCTCTGGAAGGACTACAAGGCCGGGGCGAGCTTCACGGTCGAGGCCGGGAAAAAGTTCCAGCTCAAGATCGCCTCGGAGGCGGCTTACCTCTGCCTGTACCGCTGATCCTTCCGGTTACAAGCTGCGCGTCGTCCACTCGCCGTCGATAAAGCGACACATCGCGGCCGTGGGATTCCTGTCCCTGAGCTCCGGCGGCAGACGGTCGGCCCGGACATTGTCGTAACAGCGCAAGGCGGCGAACCGGATGATGGCCGCCGGGAAGCCGACCGCGGTGAAGCCCGGATGGCCCGTGGCCGGGTAGGGGCCGCCGTGGTTCATGGCCGGCGATACGGCGACACCGGTAGGCATCCGGTCGTTGAGCAGGCGCCCGACCTTGATGCGCAGGATCGGTTCGATCGCGGCGTAATCCGCGTCGTCTCTCCCGTCTCGATGGCTGTAGACCGCGCCGGTGAGATGACCCTCCAGCCGCGAAGCGATCTCCTTCATCTCGATGATATCCCGGGCCAGGACGATCAATGACAAGGTTCCGAAGGATTCGACCTGGAAAGCGGCGGGGTCGCGAAGGAATCCGGCCCCCGATAAGCGGAAAAGGGTCGGTAGGAACCTGAACCCAAGTCCCGCGGCCGCCCGCCCTCCGGCGGCCAGGTCGGCGCCCGCCCTCGCCAGGCGGACGGATGCCCCGAGGAGCCCTTCGAGGACTTTTGGGCCGAGGAGGATCCCCGGCTCGGACCTTTCGAAAAGGTCTTTCACCCGTTCGAGGAAGGCCCGGCCGGCCGGGTCGTCGAGGAGGATGACCAGGCCGGGCTTAGTGCACATCTGGCCGGCCGCGAGTGAACAGGAGCTGAACAGCTCTCCGGCGACCTCTTCCGGCCGCTCGGCAAGGACCCCCGGGAGGAGGAAGACGGGGTTGGCGCTGGACATTTCGAGGTAGATGGGCTTCCCCGCCCGGTCGGCGGCCTCTTTGAGTGCCAGCCCCGACGGCCGGCTCCCGGTAAAAGCCGCCGCCCCCAGGGAAGGGTGGGAAACAAGCTTCAGGCCGTCTTCCGGCGCGAAATGATAGAAGAGTTGGACCGAGGCCGGCGGGAGCCCCGACGCCCGGAGGGCCTCCCAAGCCGCCGCGGCCAGGATCCGGGTCGTCGCCGGATAGCCGGGATGGGATTTGGCGATAACCGGATTCCCCGCGGCCATGGCAGACGCGAAATCCCCTCCGCCCAAGGCGTTGTAAGCGAAGGGGAAATTGTTCGGCCCCATGATGACCACCGGACCTCCCAAAGGCCCGTACATGGACCGGATATTCCGTTCCGTGTCGATCGTCGCCCGGCACCAGGAACGGTCGCGGCAAGCGGCGGCCGCCTGCCGGAGCTGGGTGACAAGCCGTGGGAATTCGACGGACCGGAGGCGCGGCTCGACCGGGAGGGCCGTCTCGAGGTGGGCCGCGGCGGCGAGATCTTCCTTCCGTTCTTCGGCCTGCTCCGAAAAAATCTCGAGGAACCGGGCCAGCGGCTCCGGGCCGAGACGGGCCATCTCCGCCGAAGCCCTGAGCCCGGCGGCCAAGGCCTCTTCGATATCGGACCAGGGAGAAACCGGGAAATCGTCCGGTATGGACGCGCCCGTGGCCGGATCAACGGCCCTGAAGGACTCGGCCGGCCGGCCGGCCTCCCGCCACTGCCCGTCGATCAGGATCTTGTTATTCATGGCCCGTCGAGCGGACTCAGCCGCCTGAGTAAATAGGAGAGATGACGATGCGGTCGCCGTCCGCCAATTCTTCGTCGGGCACGACGGCCCGTCCGTTCCGGGTGACAATCTTGGGCCGGGATCGGTCGATGCTGACGAGGGCGACGAGGTCGTCGGCTGTCGTCCCCGCCGGCACGTCCAGCTCTTTTTCGCTAAAGCCAAA
>Ga0299912_10000881_pt1 | contig 24447 bp, 23 predicted proteins | sample RVTome_2_FD_207667 | JGI IMG/M metagenome (GOLD analysis project Ga0299912, IMG submission 207667) | Soil microbial communities from uranium-contaminated site in the Upper Colorado River Basin, Wyoming, United States - RVT95D214 (version 2) ... | reverse complement strand
TTGACTACAGAAAGAAAAAAGGTCACGACATAACAGTTGTCTTTGACGGATGGAAAACAGGAGAGTCACAGGAGAATTATTCTGTGATCGGTGGAATAAAGGTCATCTATTCAAGGATAGGTGAAAAGGCTGATTCTGTTATCAAGCGTATAATTTCCTCTGACAGACGTGAATGGATTGTTGTGACATCAGACAGGGATATTGTAAATCATGCATGGATAACAGCTTCTATCCCTGTATCCACAGGAAATTTTCTGAAGGCCGTTGAAAGGAAGATTCCGTCTTATTTTGACGAAGAAGAAAATGATGATAGCGATGAATACATGGAACCCCGCAGAAAAGGTAATCCGAGAAAGCTCTCGAAAAAAGAAAAAGCCATCAGGAGGGCCTTAAGCAAGCTCTGATGAGGAGGATAATACTTAAACAAAGACCTGCAGATGCAGTAACAATTATTTTCCTTTTGTTTCTTTCAGCGCTGACTCTGATATTTTACCAGCATATACCAAAGGCGCCTTTTTTAATAAGTCTTTATTCAATCTTTTTTATTGCTCAGATTATTCTTATCAGATTTAAGAATAACGGCAGGTTCATGGGTCTTTTTTATGACCTGATTTTCCCAATTTTATGCGTGCTGGTAATCTTTGACAGCCTTGGATGGCTCGTACATTATGTTAATCCAGAGGACATAGACCCGATACTCATCAGGCTTGATTATCTGATCTTTAACAATCATCCCACAATCATACTCGAAAGGGTTATGAGTCCCCTTCTGACTGATATACTTCAAATCGCCTATTCAACGTATTATTTTATCCCGATAAGCCTTGGGGTTGTCCTTTTGCTTAATAATCAACGAGAAGAATTTAACAGGACATTATTTCTGATTTTATTATGTTTCTACCTTTCCTATCTCGGTTATATACTCATGCCTGCTCTCGGTCCAAGATTTACCATTAGCCATCTTCAGACTACCGAACTCCGGGGCCTTTTTATTGCGGAGCCACTTCAGAAATTATTAAACAAGCTCGAAGGTGTAAAAAGAGATGCATTTCCGAGCGGGCATACTGCCGTTGCTGTAACTGTGCTTTATCTTGCTTACAGGTTTAAAAAAAGATTTTTCTGGATATTGCTGCCAATTGTTTCAGCACTCATATTTTCTACTGTATACTGCCGGTATCATTATGTTGTGGATATCATAGCAGGTTTTGGACTGACTCTTTTAACCATCTTTTTAGGAGAATGGTATTATGAGTGGTGGTTAAAAGGACAATCAAGATCACTGAATAATTGAAAGATTTGTTTCTATTGCTTTCCCCGTTTGCAACTTACTAACAGTCTTATAATTATGACAACATTAATTTATAAAATCCCTCCTAACCTCCCTTTGCCAAAGGGAGGATTTAGTCCCCTCTTTGGTAAAGAGGGGTGCGGGGAGATTTTTTGGACAAATGTTAATTCAATTATGAGACCCTTAGTAAGCCTGTTAGCCAGCACCATGGAAATAAACAGAAAGCGGCTTAATTATTTCTGTGAAATAGCTTTTATCTGTTTATTTATTGTATAATTAACAATATTGGCTTATCCTACCAGAGACATTGTAGATTAAAACCGGATTGGTATGCCTCGTGAGATACTAAGTAACTAAATTTGTCTTTTATTTTCGATAGTGCTGTGTTAACGCATAAAATTATTTGAAGGCAGAAAAGAGGATTGTAAGTTTATGAGATGTGATGATTTAAGAAATATTGCCATTATAGCCCATGTTGATCATGGGAAAACTACACTCCTTGACGGGATGATGAAACAAGCTGGAATCTTCCGTTCCAATGAAAAGGTGCAGGAACGTATTATGGACAATACTGACCTTGAGAGGGAACGCGGGATAACGATCATGGCAAAGAATACAGCCGTAACATACAACGGGGTTAAGATAAATATCGTGGATACCCCCGGCCATGCAGACTTTGGGGGTGAGGTAGAGAGGACGTTAAAGATGGTGGATGGTGTATTATTACTTGTTGATGCTTCAGAAGGCCCCCTGCCGCAAACGAGATTTGTCCTGAAAAAGGCACTTGAGCTCATGCTGCCGCCAATCCTTGTTATTAACAAGATAGACAGGTCCGATGCAAGGATTCAGGCTGTCCTGAACGAGGTCTATGACCTTTTTATAGATCTCGATGCAACAGATGAGCAGCTGGAATTTCCTGTTATTTATACAAACGCCAAACAGGGTTCTGCAAAACTTAGCATAGATGAAGATTCAAATGACCTTAAACCACTCTTCGAGATGATACTGAAAACAATACCACCTCCCGTTGGTAAGAGTGATGGCATATTACAACTCCTTGTTACAAACATCGACTATGATGACTATATCGGAAGGCTCGCTATAGGACGTATCTTCTCGGGCACAGTGAAGGTAGGTGATTATGTCTCTATGGCAAAGGGTGATGGTGAGATGTCAAAGACAAAGGTTTCATCTCTATTTACCTTTCAGGGTCTTGACAGGATTGAGACAAAAGAGGCGTCTGCTGGGGAGATTATAGTCCTTGCAGGAATTGAAGGAATAAACATAGGAGATACTATCACAGATGCGGAAAACCCCAGGGCACTGCCGAGGATAAAGGTGGATGAGCCTACTATTTCGATGGTATTTTCTGTTAATACCTCTCCTTTTGCAGGAAGGGAAGGCAGATATGTAACATCCAGGAAATTGAGAGAAAGGCTTGAAAAAGAACTTCTTTATAACGTGTCCATAAAGGTAGATTTTGATGATATGGATTCCTTTAAGGTAATGGGACGCGGGGAGTTGCAGCTTGCAATACTTATAGAGATGATGAGGAGGGAGGGATATGAACTTTCTGTTGCCATGCCCGAGACTATAACAAAGAGAATAAATGGCGTTTTACATGAACCGATGGAATTACTGGTAATAGATGTGCCGGAGGACTATGTTGGTGTAGTTACACAGCAGGTAGGGATGAGAAGAGGCAAAATGCAAAAAATTCATAACAATGATTACGGCAGGGTAAGGCTTGAATTCAGGATACCATCGAGGGGGCTGATCGGTTTCAGGTCACAGTTCCTTACAGATACAAGAGGGACCGGGCTGCTTAACCATGTCTACGATGGTTATGAGTCCTGGCAGGGGCCGCTATCAAAGAGGCAGACAGGGGCACTTATAGCTGACAGGTATGGGACATCGACTACCTATGCACTATTTCACCTGCAGCCGAGAGGGGCACTTTTCATCAGGGAAAATACCCCTGTATTTGAGGGTATGATTATAGGCGAGAATTCAAGAGAAAATGACCTTGATGTTAATGTCACAAAGGAGAAGAAACTTACAAACATGCGTGCTTCCAACGCAGATGATGCACTACAGTTGATACCTCCAAGGATTATGAGCCTTGAGCAGGCGATAGAATTTATTAAGGAAGATGAACTTGTTGAGGTAACACCCGGATCTGTCAGGTTGAGAAAGAAGATACTGGAAGCCAACAAAAGACACCATGATAAAAAGACCTTGAAAGAGGCTGTTGCATAAATCTTCAGATCATATGGTACGAGATATAAATGTCGTTTAATGGTCGGGGCGAGAGGATTTGAACCTCACGCCTTATCTTGTAACCCGTTGTAAGAATATAATTATTTTCGTTTAGCAGATTCATTGGGGACGGTCTGGGGACACATACTCTTTATTACTCATGACTTGCCTCATACCTTCAACATCTACAAGAGCATATCTTTCTGTGGTTTTGATATTGGTATGTCCGAGAACCTTCGAGATTAAATATATGCTCAGTCCTTTACTTACTCGCTGCGAAGCCCAGCTATGTTTTGAACCGGCATAGAGACCTATCTTTTTACCTGCTTTCTTACAAGCAGCTTGCCATCTCTTAATTAAAGTCCGGGAAGGGTAAGGTCTACCAGTCTTAGAGTCAGTGAACACAAAAGCCCCTGGAAGCTTATCTTTGCAGAGATCTATTAAGATATGTTCCATATCAGGGTTAATAGGTATAACACACTGCCTTGCCGTTTTGGTGCGTTCTATGAGGGTATTTCCACTGAGGCCAGTAAATGCCCTTCTGAATACTATTGAACTATGCTCAAAACTTATATCATGAACCTGTAAAGCCCTTGCTTCGGAGGGCCTGCATCCATGCAACATAAGGAATAGATATATAAACCTATCATTCCGAGGAAGAAAAGATAATACCTCTACCTGTTCCTTCTCTTGCATCCACTTAGGAACAGTGAAATCTATTTTAATAACTGGGAATACCGGCATTTTTTCAATGTATTCCAAATTATAGGCCCAATGTATGAACGACTGTAGGGTAACAATTATATTTTTCTTTGTCTTATTACTGAGCTTGTCAGGCAATTGCTGATAGAATTCATAGACATGGGAAGTTCTGATATCCCTTACATCAATGTTGTCAAAGAAACCGAAATATTTATCATTAACTTGCTTGTATTTGAAAACAGAGATTAGTTCAGCTTTTGCTTTTAACCATCCCTGCATTGATCGCAGTAGCCATCACCTTTTTCGGAATCTCCGTTTTTAATTTCGTAAAGATTCCCACAGTCCGGACATTCATATATGCCATCCTGAAGTATTATTTTTTGCCCCATTGTTATTCTCCTTTCCGTTTTGGTTTTAGAAGCCAGTCCCTGAAAGTCCGCTCTAATTTTATTAGCTTCTCTTGTTCCTCTGCTTTTTTTAAGCAGTCCAGAGCGTTTAGGGTACTCGATAATGACCTGAGCAGATCCATATTAATTTGCTTTACCTTACTCACCTCCCTTAAATTGAAATTTCTCGTCAGAAAAAAGACGCACCAATTTTATCGGATTAGATGAAATAAGATAAGATTAAATTAGATAGGATTTCTGTGGGAATCTTTGGGAATCTTTCGGCCCCCACACCTGATTATTTTTTAACATAATTTTTCTTTCAAAGTCAAGAAAAAAAGAAAGTTACAGCAGAATGAACTGATCAAGAGATGTTGATTTAAGGAAGTAAGGGTTGAGAGGTCTTCGCCTTTTAGATTGTTTGCTCCACCGCGCTATACGTAACAAAACCTACTTTTTCTAATGTTTTCAGTTAGTTAAAGCCTATTTTCCATTATCCCCTTTTTGCTATATTGAAAGCCATCATCTCTTATTGGCTGTGTTCTCTGCAGTACAATGTTAATAGCCTTATAATAGTCCCTCTGCACTTTGAGATTGGAGACTCTACAATAGCACTGGGTTGTAGTAATCCGGCTGTGGCCCAGCAGATCCTGAATGGTAACGAGATCGGCATCCGCATTTAACAGCTGGGTTGCCATAGTGTGTCTCAAGTGATGACAGGATACTTCTATCCCGGACTTATGTGTATAGTGTTCGATTCTCTTCTGAATGCCGCGAACTGATATCGGCTTCCCCCTGAGCGGCCCCTTCTGCACTAAGAACACTCTTTTTTCCTTTGACCATCTCCGCTTCTGCATATACTCCTCTAAGGCGTTCTTAGCATCCTCACTGAGATAGACAACCCTGTCCTTGCTGCCTTTTCCATTGAAGACATAAAGTTGTCTGCTGCGATACTCTATCGCATCTGCTGTCAGTCGCGCAACCTCTTCACCCCGTAGACCGCATCTGAGCATGAGCATGAACATGGCTCGATCTCTGGCATCATTGATTTCGTTGAAGAGTGATTCAACCTGTGCGTCTCTGAGATGTTTGGGCAGTGGCCGGGGCAGACGAAGCCTGTAATTCTTTTTGACCGGATTGGCAAGCGGCATTCCCTCATCTTCGATCAGGTAATCGTAAAAAGCATGAATGCAACCGAAATGACAGTTGATCGTCTTTGGTTTCTTTCTCCTTCTCAGGAGATGGTCCAGATAAGCGTCGGTTTCTTTGGAGGTTGCCCGCTCTATAGAAATCTGTAGCCAGGTACTGAAGTGACCGAGGATATTGACGTAGTTTTTCACGGTGTGCACCGAATAGTTCCTTCTCTTCAGGAATCTCCGGTACCTCGCAATAGGCTCAGTAGTCTCCATGAACACCTCCCTGTTCGATAATCGCCATGGCACGGAAGTACTCCTCTTCGCGACTCTTGTCGGTCAGGCGAGCATATCGCCGAGTCATCTCTATATCGCGATGGCCCAACAGCAGTTGGAGACATTCCAGGCGCATGCCGGCATTGAGCAGTTCGCTCGCAAAGGTATGCCGGAGACTGTGGATCATGTAGCCTTTATGCTGCAGCCCCGCAGCACATATATACTTCACGAAAATATTGCGGGCTTGAGTGTAACCTAAATGTTTGTGCTGTAGACCAGGGAATAGATGCTCGCTTTGAGGTTTTCTTTTTCTAAGCCAGAGCCTTAAGGCCATCATAGCATCGTCGCTGAGATAGACCACTCGTCCAAGGCAGTTCTTCTCCCCCTCATAAATGTGTATCTTTCTTTCCCTAATATCCAGGTCTCTTACATTCAGGCGAAGAACTTCTCCGATTCTCATGCCCGTTCGTAAGAGCACGAGTATCAGGGCACGGGCACGTGTATCTTTAATAGCACCCAGAAGCTTCCTGACATCACCCGGTGCAATGGCTCTCGGCAGAAAATCAGGCACTTTGAGTTTGATCTTACGTTTAAGTATGTGCTCGTTAATGATATCCTGTTCGATCAGAAACCTCAGAAAAGCCCACAGATTATTAAGCCGTGTCCGGACTGTGGTGACTTTGAGCCCTCGATCCTGCTCGTGTTCGATAAATAATTCCAGATCGCCACTGACAATATCTTGAAGTTGGCTCTTCCCTATTCCAGCATAGAAAGAGAGAAAGGAACTCACTGCGTGAAAGCTGCCATTAAGAGTGCTTGGCTTGTGGTTCATCCTCCACTTGTAGCGCATGTAGCTCTCTAAGTGCTCTCTGTCAGGAAGCTCCATGTTGGATATCTTCTGAAGAATGCGATCAATAGCAGAGTCTACTACCGTTAGATACTTTGCTGCTTCGTTCTCACTGCTTTGTGATCTGCTGATAATCGGCCTTGCCTGGATCATTGTTTCCTCCTCTTTCTATTTGAAAAAGTAGGTTGATCATGACCCTAAGCAGCACTAAGAATCAATCAATTTTGTTACGTATAGCTTCATCTACTTCACATGCTGGATGTTCTTCTTGGAGTGCAAGATGCGCTTACAAATAAACGGTTTCATTTGTATACAAAGAATGAAAATTACAGGTCGAACTTCGCAGCTAAACGTTCCGAAGTTTTTACCCATCAGATTACTGATATTCAAGACTTCACCCTTCTGCGTATCTTCCGTCTGTGAGACCTTTTTTAATGGATTAGCACATTCTGCTGTGGACGACACGTTTCTTGCTTCAAGTGCTTAGAAAGGAGACATCGGATCAGCGCTCATTATAACTATCTTGCCATCGGCGGAATAACTGGGCCTCCCCGTTCCTGCCCGACGATCAGTTCGAAGCGGAGTATACTAAATTCTGCTGGTTTAATCGGCGCAAAGCCAACCAGCATAATGACCCTGTTTTGGGAGAAATCATTTTGGGTCATGGTAGTCTCATCGCACTTAACCCAGAATGCCTCCTTCTGTCTGCTCCCTTGTAGATCGCCTGCCAGCCACCTCTCTGAAAGCACGCCCATGGTCTTTGCCCTCATGCCCATCCACAGCCAAGGGCTGTTCGGCTCGAAGAGAGCATAATGGATAGCGCTTAGAATTTCCTGTTTGATTATTTCCGTCCTGATGCGGGTGCACTCCGTTGCTGAGTATATCTGCTTCTCCAATGTATTGTTTCCTTCATCAGACTCCCGTAATGCATTATTGACATCTATAATTACCTTCCTATGTCCGGATAATAATTGGCCATATCTAAGGGATTCGAACGATAAAGAATCACGCTTAATGACTATGTCTGTATACGAATTTGAAACAAGATCAACGAATACTGGAGAATCGTAAATCAATTTCTCACGATCCATATTCCAGTACTGCAGCCTGAGTGTACTTGCAATGCGAGGCCGCCCCTTGTTGATAATCCTTACGAAAATGTCCTTGCATTTGGAATCGGAGTATCCAATATCCTGCACTGCTATGTCAGGCATATAAATCTGAAAATTCTGCACCCGCGGCTTCTTGATGGGCCATGACATTGGGGGCTCTGCTTGGGCAGGGCTTGCAATGATCAAGGCCAAGCTAAGAGAGAAGAGGAGCAGACACCATTTCATTCTTTTCTACATCCTTATCTTTAAATTATTTGTCCATAACGATAACTCTATATTTGAGAGAATTGACTATCGTCACCTCGTTACAAGCACTTGCCTCGCATAATAGAGCGTTTTTCACTTCCATCGAGAAATTTGAGAGTGACAAAGATGCTTTCAAATGTGGCGCTTATGGGAACTGCGGGAATATATATTGGTTCCATAATCTCACATATCGTAAGGTTAATAGGAAGCGCATAGTAGTCCTTTTTTTTATAAACTTTATACACTACAACATTCCATACTTTATCCGGTGAAGTGAAGATTTTTTTAATTTTGTTTTTAGTGGTGTCCGTGTAATCCAATTTCTTGCCTGATGATTTTTCAACCACATGCACAGTGGACTGATCGCGTAAACCCCTTATTTTACATATTGGCTGACTCTTTTCGGTTTTATCGGAATCAGCCCCACAGGGTTCCTCAGCAATGAGAATACGACTGAAGGATAACGCTACAAAAATAATACAACAAACGAAAAAGATCCTGAACATATTACCTCTGTTTACTTGACAGTTAGAAAAATAACTATCTGCCGACCGGCCATCAGTCTGCAACCAAGGCAGTCAATCGACTCACTCTTCTCGTAAAGCTATCTTTAAGGTATAACTACCTCCGAAACCCTGCCATTTATTATGATGATCATTTTCCCATCCGCGCTTTTAAACGTGCCATCGGGAATGGCTATCCTTTTTCCTGTGTTGCTGACAAGCATGAGCTTGCCGTTTACAACTTCCATTCCAGTAATAATGTTTCGTCCGGTAATTATTATTATACCCTTTGTCTCTGGCGATGGCCCTGACTGCCCCTTTTGATCGATGGGCGGCTCTATCCCTGCCCAAACACGGATTGATGCCATAACAAGAAAGATTGCAGTCAAACAAAACATTGTGATTATACGTCTCATTTTAACCTCCTTTTTAGAGAATATTTGCGGCAAGTACACGTAGGCCTTCAATAATTGAGACAGTCTCCTGTTCACTGCAAGGCCACACATCTGAACTTGCCGGTACTTCTTTTCTTCAATGACGAAAGATTTACAATCGTCTGTTCTGCTAATGCAACCGATCCACCCTTCGTCAGCCATTCCTTGAGTTCATCAGTCCTCTCAGTTTCAGGACATTCAAGAATTGACCTGATCTTTCTTTTTCCCGCATAGTAGCTAACGGTATTCTTGTCTTTGACACTGAATGTTTCCAGGTATTTGCTCCTGAAGATTTTCTTCTTTTTTGCAATATTATAGACTATAACTTCCCTTCCGTCTGGTGCCGTTCCGTTATCAATGAACAGATAGTCGCCTGAAATTCCAGCGAACCAATGGGCATCGCGATTCTTGATATAAAGCCATGTTCTGCGATCTGGCATATTACATTGTGCTTTTGCGAAGTCAGTGCCCAATTTGCCAAATACTTTAATCTCCTGGCCAACAGATACAGATGGGATGGCGTGAATGATGTAATTTTTGTAGATATAGCATTGTAAGCCCGGATATTCGTGTGCCTCTGGAGATTCTGTGCCAGCAATGCCAAAGAGTTTATTACCTGATTGAGATTGATTTGCCGAATATATCAAACCAGGTACAGAACAAAAGCTGAAAATAACTACTATTAAAACAAACTTTATTAACCTCATGAATGTGTGTAAAGAGCCTCCTTTTTAGTACCAAAATCCATATGAGACGGTCTTTACCTTACCAACCGCCCCTCTCTCTCACCTCATACCTATCGGGACCACTACTGAACGCATTTGCCATTGCCACTGATTTATGCACGTGCTCGTTGTACATCATAGTGCTGACGGCCATGTACGATTGATGTCTTTCGCTACTCTCTTGCCTGCACCTTTCCCAGTCCTGCTTCGTCCAGTGACTCGTTCCCCCACTCTTTTCAACCTGCTCTCGTTGCTCAGAAGTCATTTTCAGATATTCGTCACATCCTATCTTCCCTTTTGTCACAACATTCTTCTGTGCTTTTTTCTGAATCGGAGTCTGGGCATTCTGAGGGGCTACTGACGCGGTGAGCATTGCCAGCTTAGCCTTGATCTGACCTTGTTCCTCCTTGCTGCTGTATCTGAGAAGTGCACGTGTTGCAACCCAGAGACCCGGAGCAGTTGCTATTCTTTCCCGGTCGTTCTTTGTGAAACGACTCCATTCCTTAAGAAGTTGGTTTCGGATTTCAGCAACGGTTGTAAGAGAAATCTGGTCGGGAGTGGCATTGGGATTCTTTTGTAACAGTTCCGAATAAGCAAATATCTCGCTGTATGCCGCTGCTGCCATCTCAGTGAGAGGTGGGTCACCCTTTATGATTATTTTGCCCTTTTCATTCAGTTTCGCCTGCACTATGCGCACAGTCTGATTGGATGTATCAGTCTCTGCAAGCCACTCCCTGGTATCTTTTTCGAGATCTTTACGGAGTTTCTCAAGTTCATTCTGACCCAGCGTCATTATCGCTTGAACAATGCCTGGATAGACGTCAAATGGCTTCAGTTCCTCCTCTGTCATTGTGTTCCATTCTTTCTTGAGTTCAGTCAGTATCACATTCTCCTGGGATTGAGTAAGCGGCGCACCCAGTGCAAACTCAAGCACAAAGAGAAATGCCTGTGCGTTTTTATCGTTTTTCTGAATCCTGTCAAGTGAGAGCTTGCTTGCGGGTGCAGCCTGCCGGTCATCCATGGCCTCATCTGTCGGAGGTTTAGAATCAGCTCCATGAGCTAAAGATGAAATGAGACCCTGCAGAAGACTTACTCCCCGGGTGCTTGAATACCCCTTTGAAGGGCCTGCAAAGGAAAACCAGTAGGCCACGTCAGCGTCAGTATATTTCATAACTATTCCGTTCCCCAGATAGTTTTTCCCATTGCTGGGATATGCAATATCGAAGTATGAAACGCTAATGTTTCCTTCTTCCCCAGTTTTCATGTTGGATGCTTTATAGCCTGGAGTATTCTCTTTGATTACAGCGATCATGTCATTAGCAAGGTCGGCGGAGCTCTTTTTCTCATCAAAGGGAAGTGCGAAGAACAATATCTGTTCATCCTTAGAAGGGTTCGTAATCTCAATAATCGACTGTTCGGTTTTAATATTCCACCCCTTTGGATAATGCAAAGAAAAAGACCCGTCCCCGGAAATATATTTTTCCCATGAAGCGTTTGCCAATTGAAAGGAACATAAAAAAATCAAAAGCGTTAAAATAAAGCTTCTCATCATAATCGCCTCCTTATTTTCATATCATAGACTCTTTTTGCCTTGTTTATCTGAAAAAAGTTCCCTTTAATCTTTTTATCGAGGTCTCATGTATAGTTTCCCATTTGTATCTCAATTGTTAAAAACCTATTGATATTTTCGTTGACTCTTCACCTGACGGACCGCCTTGAAGGGCTATTTGCGCAGCGTATTTACTCTTTAAAATTACGCCTTTCATGCTGCTCCATGCAAAATCAGATACTTTATTCAATAACTTCAGGCAGTTCAATACCAAGCTTATCCCGCATCCGCCTTATGTTTCCCATTAATCCCCAGTGCGGTTCAAATTTAGGATATAATCTTCTATATGATTTGAATGCCTTCTCATAGGCTTCAAGTGCTTCTTTGAATTCTCCTTTGGCTTCATGAATGTTTCCCCGAAGAACGAAACCATTAATAAATTCAGGCTCTATTGAGAAAATCTGTTTTATTGCATCTTGGGCATTCTCATAATCCCTTAACACCATGAAGTATTCTGCCATAGCCATATATTTGTTAAGCCGTTCTTCAGAGGTATTCATACTCTTTATCACATTTAATACCAATGTATTGGAATCAACCTTCCCTTTCCACTGTTTTCCCTTATCCGTCCTATTTTCGAAATGTGCAACAATCCTGTATGTCCCTTCTTCTAATGAAGCTGTTGATTCAGGAGATACGACGGCTGTCGCATAAGCAGTTTCATTTTCGTCGAGTGTAATGACAAATGGAGCGGCCGGTTCAATTACCTTTGGCAGCGGGAAATGTTTGCTCTTGTCGATCCCTTCACTGCTGAATGTAAAACTATTTGCATCCACGGTGATAATAAATAATTTAACTGAAGGTGCAGCCGGCTCAAGTTTCAGCAGGTCTTCTGCCTCCTCAGGCGTTATTTCTTTTTTCTTAACCATTTGATTAAGTTGCTGTTTAAATCTCTCGTGTTTTACCTTTGCAGTGGCTGCATCAGCTGCCAGATCATTCCTGAGGACGAGTTCAAAGATTAGAGGAGTGCCCTGAGTTATTATGTCCTTATTATAGTTATTGATTGATAGATACAGATTAGGATAAAATGCCTCTGAGGTGTCTGCATAAGAGACTTTAGTTGTAAAAATATCTCTCTCTGAAACTATTATCTTGTCGAATGCTTCCGTAAGCGCTATTACAGTTAGAAGAAGAATTATTTTAAGAACCTTATCACTCATATCATTACCCTTTCAATGGTAAAAATCTGAGATACAGATCTGGTGAATACAGTCTCCGTGCATAGCATCTCCAAGGTTTTGGAAAGGTAGTGCATCAGGTGCATTCATGCCGGTTCCTTCTCCCGTGTCACAGAAAAGGGATCGTTCGCCACGAATATAACCACCACTTTGAAGTCCAAATTTGATAAAATCTGTTATTCCTCCTCCCATATCCTTTTCTATATAGTCAGCCCATAAATAACGCATAATACAATCCTCAACACCGCTGTTCTGCCCATGTTGAACAGCTATGTAAAAACCACTATTTCCACCTGGGAAATTACAGGCATCGGGTTTCTCCCCACAATAGTAATTTCCCTCACCGTGGTGTTCCATCCTGACGCCGTGTCCTAACTCATGGGCAACAGTTTCGTCGGGAGTTTTACGATACATCTTCTCGTAATCTTTGTCTATCTTAATCCACTTAACGTGCTTCGGCGGACCAAGACTTGCTGCTAAGCCAGCTGCCTGTTCCAGTGTCAAATCTGCTTCAATTACCTTCAGACCATGCTGGTCAACTATATGGGCATCATTTCGGTAATTGAAATTGATAACCCTGTCATGCCCCATTTCGTTTTTTGATATTCTCCAGACATTAAGATTGCTCGCTTTTTCAAATAATTTAAGGCCTGCCTTCCATCGCTCGTTTTCAATGAAGACAAAAAGGTCTTTTTTATGGGGGTAAAGCCTTTTATGCTTTCCCTCTATCATAAAGCCCCGGTATTCCTCATAGAGTGTGAGTCCATCTCCCCGATTACCGTCCCCCTCTGGCCAACGGTCTTCATCAGAGTTCCAATTAGAGCTCATAGAACGAGTTATGCTCATTTTTTCCCAGGCGTCCGCAATAAGGTTATTATTTTCATCTCTGGGTAACTGAATGTTACCTGTGTTCGGATACCCCTCTATTTTCACAACAGCCCCTGAGTCAGCTGAGACAGTTATTTTGCCGGATCCACCATAATCGAACGAACCTACTGCGAGTGTGAAGGAATTACCTGGCTTGATATCACCCTCTGCCTTTAATCCGTCATCTTCAATTTTAAATTCTTTTGATGTGCCATTCGCTATTATCCTCAGGTCAGGTTTGTTATTCGCCCTGTCTTTCGGAGGATAGTTCATGCAGGTTCCTTTAACCCGTGATGAGTCAAGATCGAAGGTTACCTTTACCCTGCGGTCTTTTTCCCTGCCCCCTTTGCCATGGTGCATTACTTTCCCTTTGAAAGTAAGAGTATCACCTGGTGAATTGTCATCTTTGCCGCCCTTTGGAAGCCAGTCCTTGAGATTTTTAGGCGGTTCAATAAGGACTTCATAGGAACTATGTGGATTGAGACTAAGTGTATAGGAGATCTCTACAGTGCCTCTCGATATTCCTATACGAGAACCGTTTCTATATTTAAATTCTCCTTCACGCAGAAAAGATGCGGAGCCAGAAACAAAACCTTTTTCATTCTCTTCGTATTTACCGAGTATTCCACAATCAATTACTCCTTCTGCATCTTTGCCAATACATGTAATCCCATTCTGTGTATATGAATACGGGAATTCGAGACCACGATTAGAGCCCTTGAGCCCAGTTCGTTTCAAAGTTGTTGGATTATTTCTCAACTTTTCTTTAAATATTTCTCTAATATCAAATTCCGATTCTCGAACAATATCGAGAATGATTCCCCAGCCTGCGTTAGCGTTTGAGAAAAGAGGATCACTGCCCTCCCAATCCTTATTATCTTGATAATGTAACACAAGATCGGAACAGTTCCCGGGGCCAGTATCCGTTATAGTTTTCCTTTCATATTTAGACTGACCCACAGTACGAATGAGATTGATAATGCTTTCGCCACTACTCGTTTCATACCCAAGGTTATCACCAAAACTAAAGAAATACGTTAGGTTAGGATGCTTATCAGTAATTTCCTTATATATAAACGGATATGGGATTAACGTACAAAAATAAGATCTTATTCGATCTTCAACTTCCTTCACATTTTTTTTAGTATAAGTCCAATTAGATTCTTCTATATTCCTTATATATTCTTTCGGGAGACAATAACAGTTGTATTTTTTTACTATTTCAGAATAATTTCCACCCCCTGATATGCTTATATTATAAGAATTTGTACATTGAAGATGATGAAGGTAATAGCAATAGTGATCCCTTTCTTTCAGCAGAGGAGAACAAAATGGGGAAAAATAATTTTTTACAGTACCTTCAAAGATGACTTCTAAATCATCTCTATATTCACCATTAACGTCTTCTTGGCCACATTTTAGCGCCTTACTTGAATACTTGAAAGAATCACTGCTTGTATATTTTATCTTGTAATTTAGGATCATCTCAATGTCTTCAAAAAATTCAGCGTTCCATTGGGGATGAGCAAAAGGGGGTAAAAACCCCCATACTACTAAGAAACAAAAACTGATTAAAAACATCTTCCTGACATTCATAGAATTTCGTCTTAATTTTTTGATACTACTAGAAATTTTTTCAAAGATTTTATTGCACCTTAGTCTGGATATACGTTTTCTAAATAAAGCTTTTACTTCTTAACTATCTCCACCCTCCTGTTCTTTGCCCTTCCTTCTTCGGAACGGTTATCGGCAATCGGTTTTTCTTGTCCCCACCCCACAGAACTCAGGCGTTTGGTATCAACACCCTGCTTTACTATAGCATCCACAACTGCCTTTGACCTCTGTTCTGAAAGAGCCTTATTGCTCTTTTCATCGCCCACGTTATCGGTATGCCCTTCGATGTTCAGATTAAGTTCTGGATTATCTTTTAATAAAATTACAATTTGATCAACGATTGCTTGCGATTCGGGCTTGATATCGGCCTTGCCTGTGTCAAAGTTTATATAAAGTGCTATAAACCCTTCCTTATTCAGGGCAGCCAGCATGTCGCTTGCTGTTACATCCTGCTTCATGACTTCTTTCTCAAGGATGGTTAGCTCATAAGATACCCCGGAACCGTAATCATGAGGCACAACTTCAATCCAAAGCTCTTTATTGCCCTTTATTACCCTTCCGGTCAGATTTACACAGCAGGATCTGGGGTCATTAATTAAGGGATGTTTAAATGTTCCTTCATAAATAAGCGTGCCCCCCATACTCTTAAGAGCGTTTGTATAATTGCGACGTATTTGCAGTTCACTGGCCTTTTGGGCACCATCCTTTGGATAATAAGCATTTCTGTATTTTTCCCCTTCTATAGATATAAGTTTATTACCATCGAAGAACTGATATGCATCAAACTCTTTATCTTGCGATTCGGAAATGTAATAATTAGGCATTCTTGAAAAGTAAGGATTATCTGCGCTACCTTCTATATCATCAGGGTCGCTCCCAGCACCACAGGGATTTAAGAAAAGAGCAGCGAACATTACCGTCCATGTCAAAACAAAGGACGCCTTCTTAACCCTTGCATTCATAGTGACCCTCCTACATTGAAATAATTATTGAGAGTTAAGGCATTTGTTATATATACGTTGATGATCTCATTTGTCTTTAACATATATGCCCCTCCTAATTCTAAACTAAAAGGCTGGGAGCGGAAGTTTCATTCGCCAACCCAGCCATCCAAATTCGTGAGACACTCTATTCTTTGTCTTTTTGAAGATCGGTGATGTTCTACTGTACAGGCATACCTTTATGCTTGGTATTTGGTATAAAGTATCAGGCGGATAAGTATCAAATCCCCAAAACCTCGGTGAAGGAACTGCAACTCCTTGGTACCGCACTTGTCTTTCCCCTCTATCACGGCAAAGAAGGCATGCCGCACAAAAGCAAGTATGTAGGTTTATAGCATATTTTGTGTCTCATTGCAAGCATTTTTTGCTATTTTATTGCCAAATTTGGTAAAAGCGTCTCCTCACGTCAAATCGTTTGAGTTTCCTTTTACCTCATAATACCTGAGAGCGGGTTACAGATTGGTCACAGATTTGTCATTTTATTATTTTATAGGTGTGGGGGCAGGAGGATCAAAAAAAAGTCTTCAGTAAGCTATAATAAAGAATATAAAGTTTGTAATTGGATCGATGCAGTCGATGCCGTAGTCTGCACAATATTTCAGAATGACTTATCGTTTGAACTGCTCGTCATTTGCCTTGCCTTTGAAACGCAACTTTGATTCGGAAATCTTTAAAACCCAACGAAGTCTGAAAATTCCTCTTTCTATGTGAAAGAAGCATTGTTTATCGAGTCTCCAAGAGCGTTTGTTACAGGAAGGAGTTTTGTCTGATTATATCGGTCTGAAAGTAACACCTTCAATAACGGTGTCTGCACAAAGCTGGGGACAGCCCAGGGACACTGATTATGTAAAATGTTGTTCAATAACCTATTGATTAAATAGGAAATTATTGGTCGGGGCGAGAGGATTTGAACCTCCGACCCCCTGCGCCCAAGGCAGGTGCGCTAAACCAGGCTGCGCTACGCCCCGAATCTTTTGTTGCAAAAATCTCAGATAAAACTATTAAGTTAATACCAAGGCTGAATCGCAAACTATTAGTATACCGTAACATCCTGCATTAAATCATCTATAAAATATAACCGAAACCTTCCTATGTATTTATACTGGAATTTGCTAAGGTGTGAATATTATAACAGATTCTATTATCTGATTATTTGCCGTTATATTGCGATTAAAGATAACTTGTGGAGATAGTCAACATAGCTTTATAATACCGTTGCAGGATGTAATGTGGGCGGTTAGCTCAGTTGGGAGAGCGCCACGTTCGCAACGTGGAAGTCGGGGGTTCGAATCCCCTACCGTCCACCAAAAAACCAAACGCCTCCAGGCTACTCTGAAAGAAGGCAATCGACCGTGAGCAATCGAAGACTGTTTTATAGTTGTTTCCTCGTCATATCGATTCTTTGGATCATTCATCCGTCCAGCAGCTTTGCTGATCCCCGGTTGTCTGCCTATGAAGCAATGTTTTTGACGTATATAAATCAATACAGGATCGCAAACGGCCTGAATCGCTTATCAGCAGATGAAAGTCTGATGATATTGGCTGAACGTCATAGCACGTATATGCAGGGAAAAAACGTTTTGAGTCACGAACATTTCGACGAGAGATTCAGACAAAGCAGGCGATCTCTGTGCGTTGAAAATGTCGGGTGGAACTATCCAACACCTGAAACTCAATTTAGAGCGTGGAAGAACTCAAGAGATCACAATGCAAACCTTTTAAATAAGAGGATAAAACATGCCGGTATTTCCAAGGTTGGATCTTATGTTACGTTCTTTGCCTGCAATTAAATTGATGAGCAATTACCTTTGCACGTTCAGCAAGAAGAGAGCTTAGGAAGTTATAATATCTGAGGATTTGTTATGGTATGGTGATGCAGTAATACTTTTTCGACAAATTTTATAATAACAGATGAAAGGAGTACAAAGATGAGTTTAGAAATGGTTAAAAGTCTTATGAAAGAAGTCGGCTGGGGATTTCTTGCAACAAGTGACGGTAATAAGGTAGGGGTTCGCCCTATTGGTAGCTGTGTATGGATGGACAATGAACTGTGGTGTGCGACTACAGATGGTACAGAGAAAATCGTACAACTCAGGAAAGTCCCTTATGCAGAATACTGCTTCTGTGATAGAGAAGGAAAACACATCAGGATTGCAGGACACTGCACAATTAGTACCAATAATGATGACAAGTTAAAACTGTATGAAGCCGTTCCTATTCTCAAAAAATATTACAAAGACCCATCTGACCCTAAATATGTTGTTATCCGAATGAAGCCAGAACGTATAAGATTCTTGGCTGGAACTGGGAAGGGATATGAAGATATAGAATTGCCGAAATAACACTGACTATATTTATTAAGGAGGGATTATATGATGCATTGGGATTATGGCTGGGGAATGGGATTTGGATTAGGATGGTTTTCGATGATTATCTTTTGGGTGTTGCTAATCATAGGAATCGTTTATCTCGTTAAAATTATTGCAGGAAGTCCTAAAAAGGGAGATAAAGAAGAAACTGCCATTGATATTCTAAAAAAGAGATACGCCAAAGGAGAGATCAGTAAAGAAGAATTCGATAAAATTAAGGATGATATAGCAAAAACCTGATTTTTCAAAGGGGAGGATAGATAGTCTATATTTCCTGTTTATTCGGATTATAGGTGCTCAAGCACGGCTTTCAAAGAGAAGTAGAAGAGTATGAGACTCCTCCACTGCACCAAGTCCTTAAGGAACTCGATGTCTCTCTTATCGAACCTGACAAGATTCACCCTGAAAGTGGCTCTGGGTGTTTGGGGTGGGTGCAGATTCAAATGGGGGATATATACTGCACCCTTTTTAACAAAAGCAATCACTTTTACTGATTAGATGTATAAATGCTAATATAGGCTGCACATGAAGAAATATATACGTTTTGGAAAATATCTAACTGAAAAAGGACTAATAGATGCGAATGATATTCTCAATGCAAGATTGATACAGATAAAAAATAATCTAAAGATTGGTGAACTTGCAAGAGCTAAAGGATGGCTTACCAAAGATGATATTTCAAAAATATTAATAATACAGGAAGAAACAGGCGAAAAATTTGGTGAAATTGCAGTCAGAGAAAAATATTTAAAAAGCGAACAAGTAATGATACTCATAGAACAACAAGAGACTTCATATGTATATTTTGGAGATGCTTTGGTTCAACTGGGAGTCATATCAATAGAAGAGATGAAAAAACAGCTTAAAGAATTCTTTAGTTTAAAACAGGAACCTTAAATAAAGAAAAAAATACTTATCTGACATTGTCAGTCACTCCAGGAAGCCCTTGACTTTTTTGGCAGGACATCTGATAATAAAGTCACTTGGTATTACCATAAGCCTGACTGAGAAATCAGTCGGCAACCGAACAAATTAGGGCGACCACAACGAATGGTCGCTTTTTAGTTTTCTACACGCTAAACCAGTTAAATTCTTTTTCAGTCTTAATTTATTAATTCCTCCCTCTTTGCCTGATTTTCTGTATTTTCAGTTTTTTCTGTTTGACCTTGCATATTCTTATTAGGATTAGCTACCTTCAAATGTGCCTTCATCGAGAAAAAAGATAAAGAAACAACATCCCCTCCTTTGGGTTGTTGAATCCCTGATGGAAGAACCGAGTTATTTGGAAAAATCTATGTTTGGATGTCTTGCGATTTATCTTCACGGTAGGCTTATGCTTGCTCTTACATCAGGAGAAGAACCCTGGAATGGATTGCTCATTCCAACGGAACATCAGTTCCATGATGCTATTCAGAAAGAGTTCAGGGATGTAGCTCAACACTCTGTCCTGAAAAAATGGCTTTACTTGCCCGAAGCAACAGAGGATTTTGAAACAGTGGCTTCTGATATTGTTGAGGCAGTTAGGATGAATGACCAGAGGTTTGGGGTTGAACCGAAGGAAAGGGTTTCTCGGAAAAAGAAGTAGATGTTTTAATATTGACAAAAAATGCCCATTTGCTATCAAATTAAGTAACAAAAGGAGGAGATAGATAGCTTTTAATTTACCAGTAATAATAAAACTTGTGAAACAGCTAGGTGTATTACTTATTGGGAGTGCTCCTTTAATTGAAGGAATAAAAGGATTTATTCCAAAAGATGATAAACGTAAAGATAGTGAACGCCTTAATGATTTAGAAGAGGCAATGTCTATGCAATCGAATTTAAATGAACAATATGAGAACCAAATGAAGGTAGTGCAATCAACATTGGAAAAAGTCGAGAAATCCCTCAAATTCCTTACTTATGCTTCTATTGGGGCTATTGTCCTTGCTTTTGCAGCTATTATTATAGCTCTCCTAAAATGATTTGTAAGCAACCTATCTATTACCAAAAGAGTTCATGAAAGGGCAGATTAGAATTTAGAGCAAGGACTTGTTAGCTGAAATATTTCTTTATCTCAAATTCAATCATGCTGTAAGGTACAACGAACGGTTTGTCCTTAATTGTAATTTTTATTTCATTGTCAGAAATACAATGATACTCTCCCTTAACTAGTCCCAGTGACGACTTCCCGTCAAAGGAGCCACATTCCGTGTTGCCCTCAAATCTGCCACCATTATCTGTTATTTCAGACTCAACCTTCTTTAAGATTGAGGATATTTCATCGTTCAGTCTTATAGTAAAAGAGTATGCCATATTTTCTTCCTTGTATAAAGTATATCATGGGTGTGAGGCATAAGTTTTGATTAATATATCATCAGATGTTAAAGTGGAAAAGCATAAGAAAAAGAAAGGAAAATTATTATTAAAAGCAATGCTAATGATTTACAATTTAAAATTCAGAAAAAGGAAGAATATTTAGAAACAATAAGGCAAGAATTCAAAAATCTTGTACAAGAATTAGTTTGATGAGAAAAGAAAATAACTATAAATTAATTAACACAAAAACCGAACTTTTGAAATATGACCCTTCTAAGAAGAAAGACCTTATGAGAAGAGGATTAAAAGATATAGAATTACAAAAGAGAATTCTTGTAGTAGCTGCACAAGATAATATTGGCGAACTGTTATCATATATTCTTTCTAAAGAAGGATATTCTATATCAATTGTAGAATCATGGGGTGTTTTTGAAGAGGTTCTTTCTGAGTTAAAAAATGAACAATACAATATGGTTCTTTTAACAAATAATAGCCTTCGACCACATCATATCCAAAGTTTGGTATCAGAAATTAAAGGACTGTATCCAAGCTTTTGTGTCTTCGTATTATCAGGCTACAAAGAAAAAGATTTTATAGTCAATCTCAAACAGCAAGGTATAGATGAATTCCTCTCGATGCCTTTTAAGTCTGATCATTTAGTTTCAAAAATAAAAAGTATATTTTCTAATAAATCCAGTCGACTTAAAGATAAGTAGTATTGTTATTAAACAATGAAAGGAGTACAAAGATGAGTTTAGAAATGGTTAAAAGTCTTATGAAAGAAGTCGGCTGGGGATTTCTTGCAACAAGTGACGGTAATAAGGTAGGGGTTCGCCCTATTGGTAGCTGTGTATGGATGGACAATGAACTGTGGTGTGCGACTACAGATGGTACAGAGAAAATCGTACAACTCAGGAAAGTCCCTTATGCAGAATACTGCTTCTGTGATAGAGAAGGAAAACACATCAGGATTGCAGGACACTGCACAATTAGTACCAATAATGATGACAAGTTAAAACTGTATGAAGCCGTTCCAATTCTTAAAAAATACTATAAAGACCCATCTGAACCTAAATATGTTGTTATTCGAATGAAGCCAGAACGCATCCGATTAATGGCTCAAGCTGGTAAAGGATATGAAGATATTGAAGTGCCAAAATAATACTTTCTACAATTGTCTGAAGGCGTGAAGGAGGCTATAAGGGATAATCCTTATCCTAAAATAAATAGAGCCATTCTGAAGATCTGTTTCATTGGACAACCTGCAATTATAACAGGATGACCTTTGATCCTCATATGGCTCTAAAATAAAACTTGCGAACCCAAATTCGGGTAACTTAGAGCTCTTTTGTCTAAGTGGGTGCTTCGGCAGATGCTTTAGGCTTCCTCCTCGCTGCTGGAGGCTTGCTCACTGCATCTTACTCCTGCTCCCTTACTACTTTTGATCCCCAGGTTTAATCCCGTTATGGGTATCGCAATTCTTTTTCTTAATTATAAGTATACTCCTTTCATATGAAGTCGCAAGTGTCAAATAGATACAAAGGAGAACGCCTCTGGTGTTTCTAATATTTTTAATGCCTGTTATTTATTATTATTACTCAAAATCGGCATTTCTTTGCGATATTCAGCAAGGGATGAGGTAATGATTATGCGTTGATATTTTCACTATCTAATCGAACTGCATATTTAAACCATGTTAGGGCTTGGTCTTGATACAACCCCCCCAATAAGCCAAAATAAATAAAAATACCCATAGAGGACAAGATGTCTTTTAAAGGTTGGCAAAAAGTATAAATTAATACCCCAAACGGTACAGTTGATGGCATAGCCCCTGTCATCATATCGGCAAGCAGAGCTGATTTGCCTACTTTTGTACCTCTATTAGATCATGCATATTGTGTATCAGAGTCGTCATGTGTTTGCCTAAATTAATCTTTGGAAAGGATAATTTAACAACCTAATGCAACATAAAATCAATAAGTTTAGGTACAATAAGATAGCTGAGTTTTATGTTTTAGCCCTATCTATTTCCCTCCTGTTTTCAAACTCAGAAGGAAATATAGCTACAAATTGAGCTGAGGTACCTTCATGTTATGCAGGTAACATTAATAAATTCATTTTAAGGAGTACTATGGAAAAAGAGGATATTTTTGAAGAGGTCATAGAAAAAGGCCAGAGTTGTGGAAAGCTCACTTATACAGAGATAAATGATGCTGTTGCTTCAGAATATTTCTCCACGGATGAGATGGAAGAACTTATGGATCTTCTACATGATGCTGGAGTTGAAGTTATAGATGATCAGAATCCTGACATTATTGAAGAAGTCTTAGCTTCAGAGGAAGAAGAGAGGCATGAAAAAACGGAGGATATTGTCCAAACATATTTTCATTCAATGGGGAACATTGCAATACTTAAAAGGAACGAAGAAATAGAGCTTGCCAAGACATTGGAAGAAGGAGAAGAGATTATTAAAGGGATAATTACTGCACTGCCTTTATACAAGAATATCGAAGCGAGCTTAGATGGCAAAGACGAAGAGGACCTGAACAATTCTGAGCAAGAAAAAGCAGATGAAGCTCTTGGAATGAGCTTAAAAGTCCTTGACAATCTGATGATAAAGATAGAAATAGCGGATAGAAAGATTGCAAGATACAGAACCTTAAAAGACCTAAAAAAAATAGTAAATGGAAAAAAGAAACAAGATATCAATTCTATACAACTTAATACCCTTGCAAAAGAAGTCCAGAACGAATACAAGCAGGTTGAATCAGAGGTGGGCATTAAGATTGACCAATTGAAAGCTAAGTGGGATAGAATAACCAGGGCAAGAACCCTTGTTAGTGAAGCAAAGAATGAATTAATAACTCACAATCTGAGACTGGTAATTAATATAGCGAAGAACTATGTCGGAAGGGGATTAAATCTGCTTGATCTAATTCAGGAAGGCAATATAGGGCTCATGAGGGCTGTAGATAAGTTCGACTATAAAAGGGGGTTCAAGTTCAGCACCTATGCAACATGGTGGATAAGGCAGGGAATAACAAGGGGATTAATTGATCAGACAAAAACTATCAGAGTTCCTGTACATGCGGCTGATTTTTATAACAAGGCTACTAAAGCATCCAGAGAATTAAGACAACAGCTTGGAAGAGATCCGAACAAAGAAGAAATTGCCAAAAGATTGGCAGTGTCAACAGGAAAACTCGAAGAAGTATTCACGGCAGTACAGGACACAATAGCTCTTCAGACTCCGTTAGGGGATGAAGGTTCAACAATAGAGGATTTCATCAGTGACAAAGATAGTCCTTCCCCATACTCTAATACAGAAAGAAATGATGTCACAGAGCAGATACTGGGGGTTCTCAATACTCTAACTCCCAGGGAAGCAGTGGTTATAAGAATGAGATTTGGTATAGGATGTGAAAAAGACTGCACTCTTGAAGAAGTAGGGAGACATTTTTCTATTACCCGTGAAAGGGTAAGACAGATTGAATTTAAAGCCTTGAGAAAACTTAAACATCCAAGTAGACGCTGTGCTTTGAAGGTCTTAGTCGATTAACTTATCTTACATTGTCAGTCAGCTCCAGTAGGAAGCAATCA
>Ga0299912_10000880_pt1 | contig 24456 bp, 28 predicted proteins | sample RVTome_2_FD_207667 | JGI IMG/M metagenome (GOLD analysis project Ga0299912, IMG submission 207667) | Soil microbial communities from uranium-contaminated site in the Upper Colorado River Basin, Wyoming, United States - RVT95D214 (version 2) ... | reverse complement strand
ATTTTTTCTTCAGGTGCGCCTTTTTTCCATGAGTCGCTGGCTTCGCCGAGTTCTATGAAGGCGAAAAGAAGCTTTTTGGGGATGTCGTCAGGCTTATTGTAGAAGCCTTTCTCAATGACTAACGCTTCGATTTCTTTTTTCATTTCTTCCAAACGCATATTCCGCTTTCTCCTACATGCCTAATGGGTTGTGAGTGTTTATGCTCACACAAGACTATAGCCTCCTTATTTAAAGTATAAATAGATTGAATTTGGGTGGATATTTAGGGTTGAATGGTTGTTGTGGTTTGGAGGTTTGCGGGTATAATTTTTAGCACTTTGGTTGTTAAGTAGCCTCCAAAAAGTAAGCCTGATAGGAAAGCGGCAAAGTATGCTGAAGCGTAAACTATGGTTGGTTGCGCTGGCAAGAAGAAAAGTTGGACTATTATGAGATTGCTGGCGGAGGATAAGCCACCAGCGACGTAAACCGCGAAGCTGCGTTTCCTTTTCATAAGAGCAAAAACGAGGTCGACAACAGCGCCTTCTATTAATGACACGACAAAGGAAAAAACGCCTAAGTGGCTAAAAAGAGATGCCTCAATCAGCCCTTTTAAGGCGCCTGCAAGGGTGGCTGAGCCGCGAGTGCGCACTAATAGCGCTACTAGAACAAGCCAGAACACGTGCAGTCCAGACAGCAGTTGCGGAACAATAAACGAGAATGTTGTAAGCGTCGACAGGAAGCGACCTGCATATCCTACGAGCACGCTGTTAACGCTACCGAGCGCGCTGAAAACGAGAATAACTGCGAGGCTTTTCGCCCCGCTTCTTTGTTCTGCTTGCAAGCTTCTCATCCATGCTTAACAGTCAAATGCTCGCGAATGCTTTTAACGTTTAGAACCAAGTATTGAACAGCGTCTCTGTTAATGCATGTTACAGAGTGCTTTAGGCGGTTTGTGCAGGTTGTCTTAGGCGTTTTTTGGAAAGGGCTACAGCGGTTGTGGCAAGAACCAAGAATAGGGCAACTGCGATTATGCTGGGAAATTCAGGGATTATGTTGACATTGCCAATGGAATCAGTATGTTCAATAAAATTTGCATGTTCGCCAGAAACAGGCTGATCAGCAAGCTCCGATTCTAACCCAAATCCAGCCTGTCCCAAACTTGTCACGTTGAACGTAATTATTGCGACGTTTCCGCTGCCACTGAACGAAGATGCCGGGCTAACAGACGTAGCCGCAATGTGATATTCACCTGTTTCTGGGGATAAGCTATCTACTATAATCTCTATTGGAGAGTTAGGCAGGTGTTCATGGAGAACGCCGTCAGAATGCGACTCCACGCCTAACCGCGAGTTTACGTTTAACACTTGCAGAACTGAAGCGTTCCAGCTGAATGTGATGTCTACGCCATACAAGTTTTGCACGTTACTAATCGTTATGTTAACCGTGAAGGTTTCGCCTAAAATAGCTGTGCTGCCGGATGGGATAACGCTTACAGTTGTGCCTGTGGCAGCTTGCACCGAAGCAGCTTGGATTGGGAAAAGCACAAACAACCCAAACAGTAATGTAAGCATAATAAGTTGCGGCTTCAGAGGACACGGGGTTCTCATGGATGTTCACCTGTTACCCGTTCTTTAAGCGTCACTATTTTGTCTCGCCCTCTCTTATATCTTGTTATAAGTCCTTTCTGCTCCAACGCGGTTAGAAGTTGGCTTGTCTTAGCCTTGGAGAACCCGCACTGTTCAGTTATGGCGGATTGGCGCATGTTGCCGCCTGAAGAGCGAATGAGTTTTATGATTTTCTCTTCGTCGCTTTCAAAAAATGGCACTCCAGCAGCCGCTCCTATTTGGGAAGCTCTGGCTTTTGACTTTCGGCGCCTAAACACGTAGACACCAGCCAAGAGCGCTGCAACTGCTGTTGCCAAGCCTGCGCCTATAATCGTGTATTGTTGCCACCAATCGCCGTTTGCGCTCTGGGATTTATCCACTAAGGCTATTTCATGCTCGCCGTTGATGAAGTATTCAGTTCCCAGCCAGTCAAGCGTCTGAACCGAATCGTCGCGGTCATCCGGTCGAGGAGAAACTGACAAGACAGAATACATGGGTGGATAACTAATTTGCAGTGCACCGTCACCGTAGAGTTGCCCAAAAAAATTCGCTACACGGAACACGTCGCCGAACGTTATCTTGCCGTTTTCTGCTATGCTGAAATTTTGCCACGTGAAAGCGTACACGGTTTTTCTGGATTGCGTTTCCCAGGAAATATCATCTATCATCTGCAGTGAACCCTCATCCACAGCCATTTCTCTGTGAGTTTCGTTTGCAGCTGTGTCAACAAGCGTTATGACTCTTTCTTGAAAGCCGCTCACATCAATGTCAGTGTCAATGCCTGAAATCCTAGTTATTGCCCAATCAGCCGAATTGTCGCCGTTGATCTGGACCTTGTATTCCACGTAGTTCTGGCAGCATGCTTCGTAAATAGGCATAAGCAAAAGCAGCAATGCGCTGATGGCGCAGAAACTGAGTAAGCGGCGAAGTCTCATCTGAGGTCTCATTTAAGGTAGGACTCTGCATTATTTAAGACTTATAAAGTAAAAGTGCTGCAATGAAAGCCTTTACACGCAAGCCAACTGCACCGCATTCACTTTTTGCGTTGTACGTGCCGTGCGGTAATCGTTTTTCAATAAGTCGTATTGACTGTTCAACAGGCATAAATAAGCTTGTTTTAGATTCTAAAACATGAAATAAACTTAAATGAACTTTACTGAACGAAAATAAACATTTACAGTGGGTATTAGCTGAAAACAGCCTCAGAAAAGCTTTTATTAGGATTTAAACATCGGATTTACCAAGCATTTCAAAAGAGTGGAGAAAAAATGAGAAAAAAACTTGCAGTAATATTGTTGGCACTCGTTGCAGTGGGCAGCTTAAGCTACGCTATAAGTTATGCACAAGCATTCCCCATGAGAGGGCGCAGCAACATGTTCAATGCTTTCTCGGGTGCAATGTCCATCAGACCACTTCAGAAAAACTGGGTACGCATAGACGGCATAATAACCCAGTGGGGTTCAACTAACGTCATAGGTTTCCTTTCAACACAAACTAAAGCAACCCTGTTTAACACCAGCGACACGCGAAAGTTATCCTCAGCGAGCGCAATATGGACAACGGATAAACTGCGCCCACTCCTCACCGCCATTAGAACTAAAGAAAACCTCACGTACGTCATCTACTCGGCGAGGCTATCAAATGCGTCCGTGGCAACCCTGAGCTATGATGCCAACAATTTCTTCATGAACGGCACTTGGAACGTTAACACCGTAACCATCTCAGTCACAGTCATCACAAACAGTAGTGGCAACATAACTAGTGTCCACCGCGACACTGACATCGTACCCACAACCGCCTATGGCGAACTCACAGTCACTGACAACTGGACCAAATTCACCCTCGCCATCGACGGCATTGACCCGTTGACAGGCTCAGTGCACCGTTCAATGATGAGGCAAATGCAGTGGAACCCATTCAAAATAACTGACGACTTAACAGACAGCGCAAGCGACAGCGTAACCAAAACAGACCTAACTGCAGTGGCAAAATGCTACGGAAACATGCCGGGCTGGGGCAACTACGACCAAAAAATGGACTTCAACTTCAACTACAGAATAGACATAGCTGACGTGGCAACAGTCGCAGCCAACGTACAATAAACAACACCCACCACCTTTATTTTTTTCTTGAAAAGACAAAGTAACTTGATTGGTTTTATCAACAATAGCCTATTTAGAATTGTTCTCGCCTAGTTTCTGGACAAAGTCTTCACGCAACGGATAAAAAACATCAAGCATCACGAACGGCTTATCTCCAATGCATACGTCGCTGTGAGGCACGTTAGCGGGAATACAATAAAAATCGCCCTTCTTCGCGATGCGTTCTTCATCACCAATTCTCAAAATCGCCTTCCCACTATAAACCATGCCAACTTGCTCGTGCAGATGAGAATGAACTGGAACACTATGGTTAGGCAAAGTAGCACTCAAAACCATCATCATCTTCTCTCCACACAACCCACTCAAAATCGTAGTCTCCAAACCTTCCATTGGCCGTATCTTAGGAGCCTTCCTCAAATCAATAAAATGCGACAGCGCTTTCAAAACTCTCATCACCAACCAATTTTTTAGCTGAAAACGCTTTTAAGTTTATACTTGCACTTCTGGAACGTATCATGACCTAGCAACTTAACTTATTTACTTGATGCCTCACTTGAATTACTGAATTACAAATAGTTTGAACGGGAGGTGAAAACATGATGGAAGAAAGAAAAAGAGGCCCATTTGGATTTTCTAAGAAAATAATAATTCTTGCATTAGGACTGATACTCCTGCTCGTGTTTTCAATAATTCTTGGCGCCATGATAATAGCAGTCGGAGTTGGACATGGCGTAATACTGGTTGACCCACTCACGAAATCGACAAGCGACCCCACAATTGGACCCGCATACGTGCTAAAAGCGCCTTGGGTCACTGCTGTCGACGTTTATTACGCCACTGACACGTTTGAAGACACTATAGCATGCTTCTCGTCAGATCAGCTTGAGATGCAAATCCAAATTCTAGCCAGGTGGTCCCTTAACCCAAGCAAACTAAAAGACCTCTACAACAACTATCCAAGTTTAAACTATAAACAGGCAGCGGTTGAGTCAATTATGGCAGAAACGATAAGACTAGTAACTAAAAACTTCACAGCGCTACAAACAATAGAATTCAGAGACGTTGTAAGAAACCAAATAGAAACAGCTGTCCGCCAAGAGATAAATGCTGAACCGTCATTAGCTGGAGCCCTGACCAACTTCGAGTTTGACTTAAGAAACATCGGCTACCCAGCAAAGTACACTGCAGCTATAGAAGACAAGCTTGTAGCTGAACAGCAAAAAATTCAAGCAGATTTTGAGAAGGAACGGATACTAGTATTGGCTAACGCGACAGCCCAAGAAATAATAATTAAAGCGGCAGGCGACGCTGAAGCCAAAGTTATAGAAGCAAACGCGACAAGACAAGCGATTGAACTGGTTTTAGATTCGGTAGGTCAAAGTGGAAACGAGACGAGAATTGCCGAGCTTTACCTGTGGGTTCAAACATTGCAGAGAATTGCGCCCGACATAGACATACTAATAGTAGGCTCCGAAGGAACACCCATATTGATTCCAACAAACTCAACAAGTCCCTAATTTCTTATACTACGCATTTTTTCTCGATTTGAAAAGAAGGTTATAAACTAGAAGCACTTTATGTTGTTAAAACTCGGCTCAGTTGTTAATAACGGAGATGGCTATGCGAATGAAAAAGACAGACGCTCAAACAGCCAACGCGGTTACGTTGCCGTGCGGCTGCGTATACCAAGATAAGGGCTGGATGTTGACTCGCATCAACGAGTGTGACTACCATAAGCGGAAGAGAACTGCAAAGCGACCGCACAAGCCTAAAGCCGAATGCGTAAGACCCTGAAAGCAGTCGCGTGCTCGGCTATTTTTCAGCAAACAAACCCTTCCCGAAAAGAGAATTGGTCGGGAGAGCAGGATTTGAACCTGCGACGGCTCGGTATCTGTGGCCTGTGCAGGCTAGAATGAAGCCCACCATGGGTAGACCTCTACAGCGTCTCCACCAGCTAAGCATGTTAGCCAGTTCGAGAGCTCTGCCAGGCTGAGCTACCTCCCGACAAGAAGCATTAGGATGAAACAAAAGAATTTATGTGTTACGCATTGAACGCGGCGCATCAACACATTTAAGGCTGTATAAGTGAATAGTAAATGCGGTGGAGGCAACTGTTTTGATTGAGGAAAGATTGAAAGTTTTGAAAGTCATGAGCGAGATTGCGGGACGCTTAGACTTGAACGAGTTCGCGCGGATGGTCGAGTTAACCCCAAACCAGACTATAGAGCACATGCAAAAACTGCTGAAGGCGGATTTCGTGAGAAAAGTAGGCGGCGGATACGGCATAACGGAAACGGGCAGAGCAATTCTCAAAGCTTTTACACCTGTTCCAGCGGGTATGGAGTTTCACTTTTACATGGCAATTGGGCAACCTACTAGTTTCACAGCCAAAAGCCTCGTAGACTTTTGCGAAATAGTTAAGCAGGTCGCTGCAGACTCGTTGGAGTTTCATCTTTACAGAGGCGACTTCGAAAATTGGATACGCACCGCCTTAAACGACACAGCATTAGCCGAGGACCTCGCAAGCATGAAAGAGGCAAAGTTAACGGGAGAAAACCTGCGAGCAGAAATCATCAAGGCAGCAGAAGCAAGATACGGCTTTGAGAAACTGCAGTAATACGCGTTAGATTAACTTAAGGCTTTTGCGCTTTTTCTTTTTCCAGTTTAAGCCACCACTGCGGAACTTTAGCTTTTTTAGCCATGTCCCAGAAGTCAAAGGGCTTTATGTCCAAAACAGGCGTTTCGTCAAATGCGTCGAGACCGCGAACCGTTAGAACGTTGCCTTCAGCCTTGACAAGCTCAACCAGCGTCAGCCCAATAGGGTTTGGACGAAGCTTGGTGCGCGTGGCAAAAACTCCCAGCAACGGCAAGTCTTTTCTGCCCCTCGGGTGAACCTTTAATGTCTTCCGCTCTTCGCTTGAGACTTCGTTAAGCCAGAACAGTACAAACAAATGCGAAAACTCCCCAATTCCCTCTAGGGCTTCAGCCAGCTTGCGGTTAACAATAATTTGTGAGGTTCGGTTTTTGTCTTTAACTTCATCGCCCACGGCTTCGGTTTTGACGACGCCTATTGGTTTCAAAACGATTTCTTCTTGAGAAATCATGGCTTATCCGCTCACGTTTGAATGGCAGCGTAAAACTATAAAAGTTTTCGATTTGCCACCAATCTATCAGATTGTGCATATGCCATAAAGGCTCTAAAGCCTGTGCGCCTGAAAACACGCCTTGCAGTTTCGCGAACTCGCAACCGTAAACTCTATATTTCCTGATGAAACTTCTCTTTAAAAGTGTTTCAGCGGGCCCGTAGCTCAGTCAGGCTAGAGCGGCGGACTCTTAATCCGTAGGTCGCGGGTTCAATTCCCGTCGGGCCCGCCTCTCCACGCACGAATTTAGCCTGTTTCCCCCTTTCTTTTTTTAGTCATTTAAATAGCCCTACGTTAGGCTCTAAAAGGTTAAATTCAAAAGTTTTCCAGTGCATGGACTGCGCTTTTTGGTGCGGACGCTGCTCCGAGTCAACTCTCCAAGGCAAGAAATCAGTTAACCGTTTAGCGGCAAGCGAAGCGTGCCCACAATTCCAACCCAGAACCCAAGCAAGGCAAAGGCGGGTGGCACAAGTATGAAGAAATACCGTACTTGGGCTTATTTGAACGCTGAAGGCAAGAGCGTCTGGGGTGACGTCTTTCCTGACGGCGAAGTCCCAATTCAAAGTATTATCGCCCAACCTGCGACATTGGAAGGCGTAGATAGGGTCGAGAGGATTTTTCTGGTTGACTGGAAGGAGTTAACTGCTCAGCAGCAAAATGCCGTTCTCGAGAAGATTAGCAAACGAAGTGGCGCCAGTAAAGGCACTGTCCTCCGAGATATTTTGAAAGTTGGTTTGCCTTTGCGTGCGAAATACACTGAAGGCTGCGGAACAAGCCGACTGGAGCTTTTCTAGGAGGCTGTGATTTGGATTTATCAATTTGTAGAAAAGACGCGGTCGAATGGCTTACCGATGAGCAATGGATTGTTTTCAGTTTCTATGGAGGCTTCGCTCGCTCAGACCTTGGAATATCAACATTTGAATACACCTTCCAAGCAGTAAGCGTGCTTCGAAGACTCGGCTTTTAGGTTTCCTCGTATTTCCATGTTTTGAATTTAGAAGAAGCAATATCGCAAAAACGCTAACGACCTATTTCTGTTTTCCATTGGCACGTATTCTTTGATGTGAAAATGCAGAAAAAAAGCCAGGCATTTCAATTTTTGGGTTAAGATTGGGAATGTCAAGATGAATTGGTTTTAAGATGAAAAACACTTTTATCGTCTTGATTTATATTATCTTCCCATGATACTGGAATTACCGAGGGGTACGGAGCATTTTGGCGCCGTTAGATTACACGATGTTCAAAGAGTTTACGAATTAGACTCTGGCATGAAAAAGTTCCCCACCAAGGCCAGAGAAGCAGTGGCAACAATATCAAGTGACGATATACAAAAAATTAATCAGAAAATGGCGATAGTCATTCCCATCAAAGACGAAAAACTGAAACTTTTAGAGGGTGTTCTCAGTGGGATTCCTCACGATTGCCATGTAATCGTGGTTTCGGGAAGTCAAAGGTCTCCCGTGGACAGGTTTATGATGGAAGTGCAGATGCTAAAGCAGTTTAACCACTTCGTGCAAGACGAAATCCTCCTTATACACCAGCAAGATCCGGGGTTAGCTGAAGCTTTCAAAAGTGTGGGTTTTGATTCTATCCTTAGTGAAGAGGGTTTGGTTAGGAAAGGTAAGGCTGAAGCTATGTTTACAGGGATACTGCTGGCAAAGATGCTTGGCAAGGAATACGTTGGGTTCGTAGATGCTGATAACTATATGCCTGGAGCTGTTCATGAATACGTAGAAATTTATGCAGCTGGTTTTCTCTTAGCGGAGAGCCCTTATTCTATGGTTAGGGTTTCATGGGTCTACAAACCTAGGGTCGTGGAGGATAAATTGTTCTTCGCCAAGTGGGGAAGGGTTTCAGAAGTTACTAACTTCAATCTTAATCGTCTGGTAGAGAGTTATACTGGGTTTGGAACAGAAATTATCAAGACTGGCAATTCAGGAGAGCATGCCATGAGTATGCGGTTAGCTGACCTTCTTTGCTATGCATCTGGGTTTGCTGTTGAGCCCTATGAAATAATTAGCATCCTAGAGCAAGTCGGGGGAATAACCCCAACTCAAGTTGCATCATCTCCTCCAGTTGTGTCATCAGGAGTTGATATCTTTCAAATAGAAAGCCGAAATCCACATTTACACGAAGACAAGGGAGATGAGCACATCGAGAAAATGCTACTTTCCTCTCTAAGAGCTATATATCATTCCCCAATCTGCCCGCAAAATATCAAGAACAGCATAATTGACACTTACAAAAACCATGGCTCAGAAATACAAAAAGAACTCGTTAAGATAAAGCCTCCATCAGAAGTCAAGTTCAACAGCTTTATCGAAGCATTAAAGCAGCAATCCCAGACGTTAACCGAGTTAAAATAAGACTTGGAGGCTTAGAAAGCTATCCTGAGACTTATAGCTTTTGACATGGATGGGACTCTTCTTGACGGTCGGGTCATTTATATCGTGGGTCAAAAGTTCGGATTCAGATCTGAGGTTGAAAAAATCACAGCATCTTTTAAGGTTCCATACGAGAGGTCAAAAAGGATTGCTAACTTGCTTAAGGGTTTGACTGTTTCTGAATTTACAGACGTAGTTGAAGCAATACCGCTTATGAAGGGTGCAGTGGAAACGGTGAAGCAGTTGAAGAATAAGAAGTACAAGGTTGGGATAATCAGTGATAGCTACACATTGGCTACGGAGATTGTGGCCCGTAAGCTAGAGATGGATTTTTATGTAGCAAATAGATTGGAAGTTAAAAATGATGTTTTTACGGGCTGTCTGAAAATGCCTTTGGGCTGGGAAAAGATCGGATGTAATTGCAGACAATCCGTATGTAAACGTTACCACTTGACCAGTAAGGCAAAGAAATACCGCGTAGACATGTCTAACACTGTTGCGGTGGGTGATTCCAGCTCAGATCGCTGCATGTTAGAGAATGCTGGCGTCGGGGTGCTATTCAATCCACTAGAAGGCAATTTAATGAAAAATGTGAGTTGTACTGTGCGTAGTAAAGACCTTAACCTAATCTTAAATTGTCTGAAAGAGCACAATCCGTTTGCAATTAACTCTTATGTGTCCTCGGAAAATAGTTTGGTAAAAGAACGGACGCCGAAATGAATACTGCTAATTGTAGAGAAGGTCAAGGAAAGGAAACAATAGACGTCTTTGGGTAGTTACTTGTCAACAAACTTGGCCACAAGTTATTTTCGGTTGCTGCCCTCACCTTAAGTCAACTCTTGCTGCATGCGGGCGGCTGTGCTCTCTCAGTTTTAGGCGGAATATGTATTGTTAAAACAAATACGCCATGAAACAGGGCATTCTAAATGCATATTCAAGAATGCATAGGTATGATTACGATTGTGGGCAATTGGAAAAAGAGTTCGGATAGCATATTGCAGAGAAACGAGGCTGGCATTGGCCGCTAAAAAGTTTTGCCATGGAAATTTGGGGTGAAACAGAAAGCGAAACAGATAACTGAAAATAATGTTAAAAAAACAGTCACTTTTCTTTTAAACTAATAATCATGTTCTTGGCTAAACATTGAACGTCTATTATGATATCAAGTGTGTTTTCAACTGATCATTTAATAATATTCCGAAACCAAAGAACCATGCTAATACTAAGGCTACGTAAGATACTGGTATTGGAGCTAATCCCGGTATACCGATAACTGATATCAGCGAGGAGACAACAATATCCACCAGGATTGCGGTTAAGAGGGGTTTGCTAGGCTTTGACTTCCAAAAGTCGCCTCTCTCCCGCACTACAAAAATTGTGAATAGTCCTCCGAATAGCAACATGTCGAAGACAAAAGTGTTTAGCTGGGCTATATTTGACAATTCTAAGTATGATAATCCTAGATAGAGGAGCCCAAAGGATTCAGCAACAATAAAAATGCCCAATATGATGGATGCTTTCACGAGGGCAGTGATGTTCCATGTTTCAGGTTTTTCTGAAGGTCTCACGTTGTCGGTGGCGATTGATATAGTAACAAAATCCACTAAAAATAGCAGTAAAACAACTTGAAAAGCATTTACAACGTATAATCCAGTAAAAAGAAATGCTAAGACTACAAACACTACTATTTGGAATGTTTTAACAATTTTGTTGAATATCCAAGTCACAATTCTTTGATAAATCATTCTTCCCGTCATGACGAGACCTAAAATGTTAGTTAGTCCCGGTTCGGTGAGAACTATACTTGCTGCTCCTTTTGCCACATCGGTTGCGTTGCTTACCGCTATTCCGACTTCTGCTTGTTTGAGGGCTGCAGCATCGTTTATGCCGTCTCCTGTCATTCCAACGACGTGTCTTTCAGCTTGTAAGCCCTTGACTATTTGATATTTACCTTCGGGGTAAATTTCGGCAAAGCCGTCGCTTTTTTCAACAATCTCAGCAGCTATTATAGCATCTTTGTTTGCTGCTTCTTTTATGTCAGGCGTGCGTGTTATTTTATCACCCAGATGTATTTCTTGGGCAATTTGTTTAGCAATAGGTAACGCGTCTCCAGTTAGCATTTTGACGGATATTCCTAACGCTCTAAGTTTCTCTATCATCTTTGCAGAGTCAGGTCTCGGTTTATCATAGAGCGCAACTAACCCAACAAGATCCATTTTTGACTTTTTGCTGTTTACTGCAACAGCGATGATTCTGTATCCCTTATTTCCGAAAGCGTCCATTTTTGCCTCAAGGTCAGTAAGTCCTTTTCCCTCAATTCCGCACAATGGCGCTATCGCAGAGACTGCCCCTTTAGCAGCTCTTAATCTCACACCTTGCTTCTCTACAATTGCCTCTGTTCTTCGAGTAGAAGGGTCAAAGGGCATGAATTCTTTTTGAATGTAACCATCTAAGGGCATGTTTCTTTCTTGGGCTGCCGCTAAGAATGCCATGTCGATGGGGTCTTGGTTCGCTTTTTGTGAGGCTAAGGCGCCAAACAGCAGGGCGTCATCTTTTTTATAGTCATCAATTTCCAGCACGTCTGCTACGGTTAGCATGTTTAAGGTGAGTGTCCCTGTTTTGTCAACGCATAGAACATCCATGAGTGCAGCATCTTCAGAGGCGCTGAGGCGAGTAACTAAGACTCCTTTCTTTGCGAGTTCTAATGAGCCTAACGCCATGGTAATCGTGAACATGGTAGGCAGTGCAACGGGTATTGCTGATACGAGCAATATTAACGCCAGCGACAACATATCTAAGAGATTTATGCCGCGCATCCATGACGCTGCGAAAGCTAATATTAGTAGGGAGATCACCAAGATTAGGAGCCACTTCATTAATCCTGTGATGACCGCTTCCATGTGGAGCCTAGGTTTGGCTAGTTGGACAAGCTGGGTTGTCTTTCCAAAATAGGTGTGTTTTCCAGTGGATGTTATGATGCCTGTGGCTTCTCCCTTTCTTATTATTGAACCAGAGTAAATGATTTCGCCCTTTTTCTTTTCAAGGGGCAGGGATTCTCCAGTGATGGCTGATTGATCTACGGTGACTTCTGCATCTATTATTTTGATGTCTGCGGGAACAAAATCGCCTGACCTTACTCTGATAATATCGCCAGGAACTAGATCAGCTGCTGTTATGGCAGACCATGTTCTGTCTCTTAGGACTCTTGTTTGCAGGTGCAGTTTTTGCTTGAGCGCTTTGACTGCTCTTGTTGCTTGCTGTTCTTGGGCAAAACCTAAAATGGCATTTACAAGCAATAGAGCGGTTATAACGTATAAGTCTAAGTATTTGCCTAAAACGAACGAGAGCACTATTGCTATTTCCAGCATCCAAGCTGTTAAACCCCAGAAACGTTTTAGAAACCCAACCAAAGGATTTTGCCGTTTCTCTGCTACTTCATTGCGACCGTAGTTGTCTATTCTTTGTTTTGCTTCAGTTGCAGTTAAACCCGTAACGGGGTTAGTCTGTAATTGTTTTAACGTTTCATCAATCGTTAGAGTACTAAAGCCATCTGAGCTCCGATTTTCAGCCATTTAACCTATTCACCGACAGGTTATCCATGAACAACAAAGTTATAGTATTATTTTCTTCTTTCGCTCTGTTTATGGTGATAGGTTGATTGTAGCCAAAATTATGAATTGTGTGCCAACAAAAAATGATTAGCAATTCTTTTATTCCTTGGTGTTTCCTAGTTTAGATTCATAGGAAAAAGCGGTATTGACTGCTATTAAATATGTTTGAGTTAAATTCAGAAATGTTTACACCTATCCTTGATGCCCACTCAAGGTCTACCACAGCATTCAAAAGTTTTCTATCAGCGTTTTTGCGTGACCGGGTCACGCTTGGGGGATCGGTGTTGATTTTGCGGGCGATTCTGTAGTCGCTTAATCCTTGTCTTGAAAGTTGCAGTATTATCCGTTCTCGCTCTGTGAGATTCATTGCGCTCTTTTTCTGTGCTATTACATAAATGCGTTATTATCGCAAAGCCGCTAACAACCTATTTCTGTTTTCTTTAGGCAACGTATTCTCCGACTAAAAATGCAGCAAAACGAAAAAGACAGCCAAAACGGCTCTCAAACTAAATGCGAAGGCTGTAAACGTGGAGTTGAGCATTACTCTGCAGTTTTGCCTTTTACTGTTATTGAAAAGTTGGTGGACAAGCCTCTTCGGATTCGCGGCGTCGCCATGACTGCTGGCATGAGCCGCAACTTTAACATTTACACTCCTCAGGAGCTGGAGGCTTTTTCTTCTAAACTCGTCAACTCGCCCGTCTACATCGAGCATGTTTCTGTTGATTCAGCTGTTGGTAAGGTTACGAAGACCGATTGGGACGGGCATGCTCTCTGGTATGAAGCGGAAATTTACGAGAGTGAAATAGCTGACAAGATTCGGAAAGGACTTGTCCAGCATGTTAGCGTAGGTGCTGACTATGAAGCTGTCGACCTTGTTGATGGCAAAGTTCCACATGGTTTGCACAATGCAGAGTTAAGCCTTGTTGCCGTGCCGGGTATTCCTGAAACCAACATCAGCGTTCTGGAAGCGCTTGCGAAAGAGCATGGTGCTGAGCGGAAGGTTGTGAAGGCTGGTTCCTGCGTTTTCTGCGGCAAAACTGCGAACTATCTTGTTTCTTCGTGCAAGTCATGTTTTGACAAGTTCCCGGCAGATGCTCCTGCAAGCCAGGACGCGCCGAGTGGGATTGAAAGCATGAAAGAAGAAGACTTACAAAAGCTCGTAACCGAAGCTGTAGAAAAAGGAAATGTTGAGCTTAAGGCAACACGCGAAAAGCTCACTGAAACCGAAGGGAAACTCGGAACATCTGAAAAGGCGTTGCTAGAAGAGAAAACCAAGTTGGCGGACGCTGAGAGTAAGCTTGCTGCTGCTCAGAAATTAATCGAGCAGTTGAAGACGGCACCGTCATCGAGCGGTTTAGTCAAAGAGCAACCTAAGACGCTGCCAATAAGCGAGGCTATCAATGTCCTCGAAGGGTTATTGCCTTGTCCAGCGGTTGAGCGCAGCACCATGGGCATGCAGCGAGAATGTCAAGAAATCCGTGCAGCTATCCACAAGCTCAAGGTGAGGTTGGCTTAGGATGGCGTTTATGCTCACTTTTGTGGGGAGAGTAGGCTAAGGACGAACTTGGCTGAAATCAAATTTTTGGAGAGTGAAAATTAATGGCGGATAAAACTGGCAAAACGTGGATGGCTATAGGCGAGACAGACGATCCAAACGCGGTCATAGAATCGTTTGAAGCTGAGGCAGCTGTAACCAAAGGAGATCCTGTTTACTTGAGTGCTGATGACAAGGTTTCTCCGGCAGCGGCAGCCCAAGACTGCATAGGGATAGCGGTCAAAGACGCTGCGCTGGGCGCTCAGTGTTCAGTGCTGAAGAGCGGAAGAGTCAAGGTGAAGGCTGGAGGCGTTATTGCTCGGGGCAAAGCTGTCTATGGAGCTGATGCGAGCAAGAGAATCCTTGTGCTGGCGGATCAGGATGTTGCTGAAGGTGCAATCACCCGCGTAAACCCAGCAGATATGGAAAATCACCAACTCGTCGTGCTAAGCAACCAACTGAAGGAGCTGATAAAACATGAAACAACAGGCTAAATTCGCGCAAGGTCATCTAGATACCGTCGGGCCCGCCACAGGTCATGTTGAGGAAGATTTGAATCTAAGCAATTTAAGCCTCAATGTTTTCTGCAACCGACCCATGGATTTATCGAAGCCCAATCATTGCGCCATACTTTGAATAGACTTCTTTAACGAGTTCGCCTGCTTTTGGATTATTCCAGTCGTGCATCCATTCTGATACTAGTGCCTCAAGAGTAATCGGTATGACTCCCGCCTGCAACATTCTCTCGACTCCATACTTGTGTGCATCCGAGGTAGAGTCCCCAGCAGCGTCAATCAATCCATAAACTTCGTATCCCTCTTTCAAGGCATGGAGAGCAGTGTATGCAAAGCACATACTGGTCCAAAGTCCTGAAATGACCAATTTTCTTCTTTCTGTTTTTTTGAAAGCGTTCCAGGTTCCTTCATCCTCAAAAGCGTCAAAGCTCGGTACCTTTCGTGCAAATACCTCTTGGTTCGGGAACAGTGTAGTAATTTCTGGAATGAACTCTCCCATGGCTTTAGGATTAATAGATGAAAGAACAACTGGAACTCCCAAAATACGGGCAGCTTTTGCCGCACAAACGGCGGCGCTCTTAATTATGGTCTTATCTCCAGAACTGACACCCTTAAACATTGAAGGCTGATAGTCCACCAAAACCAAAACGCTATTCTTGTCAGTCAGGAGCTCAAGTTTTCCATCTTTTGAGTAATCCATTTTTACTATCTCCTCTAGTGCAGAAGTTGGCGTAGATTACTTGGCGCGAAATCTTTTAAGCATTTGTGATTAACGAAACACAATAACAAACGCCTAAGCGCGCGGTAACTATCTTTGCTTTCTGAAATATTGTGCCATTAATGGCATTCGAGATTAAACGCAAAGAGAAAAGAGACGCTTTCTATAAACGCTTCTTTCTCCGGCTCAATAGAACAAGTTTAATAAATAGAATGAAACAACGTTCGATTATTGCCGCTTGATGGTTAGTGTTTTCAAATAACAATCTCAGAACTTGAAAACAAGAAAAACGAAGATTCATTTTCTCTTCCAGTAGACCTAATTCGCACTGTCGGAATTGTGTTGGTAGTATTGCTTCACGTGTCCAATGAATACTACACGGCAATTTACAACACCCCTCTGGAATCAGCGGTCTATTGGTGGGCATCTACAGTTTACAAGTCCTTGACTTTATCATGCGTTCCTTTGTTTGTCATGCTGAGTGGCGCTTTGTTGCTTCAGCCTTCCAAGATTAACGAACATATCAGGGTTTTTCTTAGAAAGCGGGCTAATCGCATCGGTTTGGCATATGCGTTTTGGAGCGCAGTCTACCTTGCATGGGGCTTTTACGTAACCCAGATACCAATTACGTTGTATAACGTTATTCAAGGGATAATAATAGGTCTATTTACTGGCCCTTGGTATCATTTCTGGTTTATTTACATAATAGTGGGTCTTTATTTGGTTACTCCAATTTTACGTGCAGTAATCGCTTTTAAGCGCCAGAACATCCTCAGGTACCTTATAGTGTTGTGGTGTATAGCTGTAGCCATTGTGCCTTTTCTTCAATTGCTTACTGGGTACACCTTGAACGGTAGTGTTTTCGTATTCGGCGGATGGATAGGCTACTTTGTGTTAGGCATATACCTGCAAAAGGTACGGTTGCGTTCTTCAATTTTATATGGGCTATTTTTCTTAGGCTTAATTTGGACAATATCTAGCACTTGGTTCATGAATTTTCTTTTTTCTTCCCTGGAGCAAGATCATTTCTTTTTTGACTATCTAACTGCAAACGTAATTGTAGCTTCAGTTGCTTTATTCATGATTTTAAGCAGGTTCAATGCCGATTGGCCAGGAAGCAATCATCCCCGCGCTAGCCGAGTTGTCCACGCAATCAGTTGTAACACTCTGCCGATCTTCTTGCTTCACGTAATTATTCTAGAATCACTTCACATGGGATATTTCGGGTTCAAGTTAAGCCTTACGGTAATGAATCCAGTTATCGGAGTTCCCCTTATCACCATTGTTACTTTCTTTGTTACGTTTGGATTAGTTCTTCTTATGAAAAAAATCCCTGTCTTAAAGAAATTGATCGGTTAAATCGCCTTGTAGATTTCGCTAGCGATGAGCCTTGCGCCTTCGTTGTTAGGATGGACACCATCCACGAAATACTCAGGATGGTTAGCTAAAGGCGTGTAAACATCAATCGTAGTCAGACCAAGTTCCTTTGCCACCTGTTCAATTCGCGGGATCACATCCTCCAACAGATTCGTGTTGTTCAGATTAAGTTCATTGTCGAAAATCGGAGGCGGGTTCACGAGAAAGATTTCCGGCTTACTTTCAAGTGCCTGCACTTCGCGGACTAGTTGCTCGTAGTCGGCTACAAAATTATCAATAGATCGGTAAATGTCTGCACGGACATCGTTGGTTCCGAGCAGGATAACAACAATATTGGGCAGGAAATCCTTCGCTCTTTGGAATGCCTCCTGATTAATGTACGGTTTATAGCTATTACGCAATACTGTTGACCCGCTGACACCAAAGTTGCTCACGTTGTAGTTGGCACCAAGCATGGTCTGCAGGTCGTTCGGATAGGTGCTTAGTTCGGTGATGCTGTCGCCGATGCACGCAACACGCGTTGGGTTGATGTTGGCCCTGTCTCCGAAGGTTTCGAAAAATACCGCTATTAAGGTTAATGATATTATTAGAACGGCAATGAGAACTGCAATTTTCATTCTTGTTATATTCATCCTTCCTTCATTGGCGCACGCAATTGTGAACTCTAATAATTCATTGAGCTAAAAGGATTTGGGATTCTTGGCAAATCGGTACCGCTCGGCTCTCTTTTTGAGGTTAAGTTCAGTCGGGCCCGCCAGAACTCCTGCGAGAACTCCTGTTCTTTTAAATATCCTATTTGCATGTAATATCTTTGACATGGAGGATTGTACCTTGGCAGTCCATTTTGTTAAATGGGACACTGGACGTAACCTGATGAAAGAGGCTAACCGCCTCTATGACGCAGCGGGCACTTTTGACTGCGTGGAAAAAGGCGACTTAGTAGCCGTCAAACTGCACGTGGGCGAATTGGGCAACCCGTATTACGTGCAACCGTTTTTCGTGCACGACATAGTCCGCAGAGTCAAGGAAGCAGGCGGCAAACCGTTCCTCACAGACTCCAACACGTACTATCGCGCTCAACGCAACAATGGGTACGACCACATGGTTACGGCGTTGATGAACGGGTTTAACATGGCGCCGTTCATAGTGGCAGATGGGCTTCGAAGCGAAAACTACAGAACCGTAAAAACGAGGGGGATACTGAAGGAAATAGAGGTAGCAGGCGTTATTGCCGAGGCAGACGCCATGATTGTCGTGTCACATGACAAGGGTCACGAGCTCAGTGGTTTCGGCGGCGCCATAAAGAGCTTAGGCATGGGCTGCGCGTCACAAGCAGGGAAGCTGCGGCAGCATCGAACAGTGGGCTTGGAGATAGATGAGTCTAAGTGCATCGGCTGCGGCAAATGCAAACAAGTCTGTACGCGAAGCTTGCCTGAGATTATCGGCGAAAAAGCCTGGAACGTTTCACCTTTGTGCATGCGCTGTCCAATGTGTGCAGAGGCTTGTCCAGCAGGCGCCATAAAATTGACGCATAAAACGAATATTTGTAGAGCACTTGCTTCAGCGGCGTACGGCGTGCTATCCACTTTCAAGACGGGGAAGGTGTCGTACGTGAGTTTCGCCAAGGACATTACGCAGTACTGTGATTGCTTGCCCAGTCCCGGCGAAGTTGTGATGAAGGATGTGGGCATCTTTGCGGCTGACTCACCAGTTTCTGTTGACGCCGCGTTCCTCAACATGATAGACTACAAAGTATTCAACGACGCATACGAGGCAGATTGCATGTTGCAGGTAAAGGAAGCAAAAGCTATTGGCATAGAGGGCGAAGTGAAGCCTAAAATAGCAAGAATAGACTGAGTACGCGGAGCACGTTTTTGCTGAAGCTGCGATTCCTGCACCATCTTGCTTTTTCAGTTTACCACAGAGAACAACCAATTCCAGTTAAGCCCAAAAAAGGATTAACGGAAAAAGAAAATTGTGATGGAAGCCTTCTCCTTTCTTCCATTTTCAGGCTGAAAACAGTGTATGTTGAATCTTTATAAAACGTTTGTGTCGGCATAGGCATATGTCCCATTTGGCAATATGCTTTCGCTTAAGCGCGTTTCGACACGGCAGCATGGATTGGAGACAAGATTAAAAGGTGCCTCCCGCTTCAGAGGTTTCGCCAAATGTTGTATGGGCACTGGTTCCAGCAGTAAGGGCTTCCCTTAAAAATGCAGTTTTTGCATTCTATTCTGTCAAAAAGACGACGCCTGCTCAAAAAAGTCCACGTTTAGTATGATTAGCAGGCAATCGTTTTAAGTTTGTGGTTAACGCACTCGACTATGCTTGATGCTGGTGCTTACATGTCTGAATGACTTCAACGGCAGCTAAAAGTTTAAAAATGTGACCGTGCCCAGTGCGGTAAAACCGATAAAAATGGTGGAACTACATGCTTGACTCTATGACGATAGTCGTGGTCGGCTTAGGCATAGTCGCGTTAGCTGTATCCTTCCTTGAATACGCTTTCGCGAACAAAAAGAGGCTGAAAGCTGAAACACGCTGACTGAAACTGAACACAAGTATAAACTGGCTGTTTTGGTTTTCTGAACGGCCGCTTTTTCACGTTTCTTCAGGCTCTTAACGTATCCTAATAGTTCTAGTGTTGCGAGAAGGACGACAACTGCTAAGGCTATTACTGCAAAGGCGTAGACGTATTGTCCTCGCGATGCAAATAAAAAGAAGAGAAATATGCAAACAGCGAAAATGCCAATTGCCATAAGCGCAAGCGAAAAGAAACGCACTTCAAAATACTTCTTTACTTCATCTTCACTCAAAACAGTCTGCCTTCTGCAGCTGCTACTACAGACAGGGCGCCTAAAAACCTATGCGACCTGCACGTAATAGTAGCGGAAATCTTTTGTGGAACCAAAACACATAATCCATACAGCGCATAAAAAACGTATAGGAAGAGGAAAGCGAAAATGACTGAAAAAATGGATAAACAGCATATTCAGGAATTAAAGGAAATGATCCAAGAAAAAGAACCCAAAGAACCAGTGGAAAAAGTCCTCGTCAACTTCTGTGCGCGCCACGGGGTTTCCTTAGACACGTGCAGAAAACACTATGAGCAGCTAGTTGCAAAAGGCGAAGTTAAAGAAAAATAGCGTCACCATCCACCTTTTCAACCCTCCACACTGAAGTTCAACCTATTTAAAAGGGAGGGGGTATAAATCAGAAAGAGCAGCTATTCTACCACTGAACGAACGGTTTAAGTTAAGATAATCCGAATGTTACTCTTGAGGAATAAGCGCGTTGAAGGAACTAGTCTTCGTCGGCTTAGGATTAAATGACGAAAAAGGCATAAGCCTTCGCGGTCTTGAAGAAACCAAAACCGCAGATTACGTCTTTTTGGAACTTTATACAAGCTTGCTGCCAGACTTCTCGCTACAAAACTTAGAAGCCTTATCGGGCAAGCGAGTGCACAGAGTTTCAAGACGTAACTTGGAAGAGGAAAACGGAACGCTCATCTTGAGCGCTGCAGAAAAGGGCAAAGTGGTTCTCCTAGTGCCAGGTGATCCGTTCATAGCCACAACTCACGTGACATTGCGTATTGAAGCGGAAAAACGCGGCGTCAAAACACGCATAGTCCATGCCGCTTCCATAATCTCCGCGATAATCGGTTTAAGCGGCTTGCACAACTACAAGTTCGGAAAAACAGTCACCATACCCTTTCCAGAAAACTTTTCGGAAACCCCCTACAACGTCATCGCCCAAAACAAGAAACTCGGGCTGCACACGCTGTGCCTGCTGGACTTGAAAGCGGACGAAAAACGCTTCTTAAGCATTAAAGAAGCCTTGACGATGCTCATGGAGATTGAACAGAAAAGGAAAAAGAAAGTAGTCACGCCAAACACGCTCGCTGTCGGCGTTGCAAGAGTCGGAAGCAACGTTCCAACCGTAAAAGCGGACTATGTAAAAAACCTGTTAAACTCCGATTTCGGAGATCCACCGCACAGTTTGATTTTTCTGGGGCAAATCCACTTTATGGAAGCAGAAGCGTTAGTGGCGTTTGCTGGAGCACCAGCGAAATTAAGGAGGCTTGCCGAATGAGTTTGGAGGCGCTTGCGTCAAAGTATATAGTTTCCGCCGAAAAGGTTCTGAAGGAAATGCAGCGAGTCAAAGGCACCATAACGGTGAATGAAGAAAGCGTAGACACCATTGTAGAGTACGTCGCAGCTTATTTGGCAGACGCAAAGTATTATAAGGCTCAGAAAAGGTTTGAGACAAGTTTAACCTCCATCGCTTATTGCGAGGGACTGTTAGACGCGTTAAAACTGTTGGGAGCTGTGAAATTCGAGTGGCCAGCAAACATGAAAAGCGCAGAGTAGTCTTGGCTTCAGGCGTATTCGACCTGCTGCACTTGGGGCATGTGAAATTTCTGGAAGAAGCCAAGAAAGCTGGAGGCAAAAACGCAGAGCTCATAGTCATCATCGCGAGAGACAGCACAGTTCAAGAAACCAAAGGCAGCAAACCCATAATGCCTGAAAATCAACGATGTGCTTTGGTAGAATCTCTGAAAGTGGTTGATGAAGCTGTGCTGGGATTCGAAAACTTTGACATCGGCGAAGTTATTGACAGAATTAAACCCGATGTGATAGCTTTAGGATACGATCAGGCAGCTATGGAGAAGCAAGTACGCGACTACGTTAACAAGCACGAATTAGACATTAAGGTTGTTCGAGTGGGCAAGTTTGAAGAGGACGAACTGGACAGTTCATCAAAGATAAGGCAGAAAATCGTTGAAAAATTCGCCAGATGAACCAGCATGCCTGATAGCCAGAAGTTTAAGCCAACGTACATTCTTATCGCGTTGAACATTGCCTTTTACGTTTACACTTCAGTGGCTGGCGGAAACTTTCTCGAAACAAGTGGCGACATGATTTGGCAATACGGTCAAGTTAACGGTTTAGTCATTTACAATGGGTGGTACTGGCAACTTTTAACGTCCATGTTCGTTCACGCCAGCATCGCACATTTGGCAGGCAATATGCTCTTTCTGCTCATTTTCGGATTAAGGGGCGAAGAAATGTTCTCGTTACCTGAATACCTGTCAATCTACCTTTTAGGCGGGTTAACTGGAAACTTGCTGTCGCTGGCTTTTTTACCTCTTGACGTTCCTTCGGCTGGAGCGTCTGGCGCTATCTTTGCTGTGTTCGGAGCTTGTGTCATTTATGCTAGGCGTGCTGTGGGTCAATCCATTATAGGCGCGTTGATATATGCGGTCTTTCTGTTGTTTCTCAGTTCAGGACCAAACGTGAATGATTCAGCGCATATAGGTGGGCTGCTTGTGGGTCTGCTGATTGGTTATGTGTTAGCCATAAAACGCAAACCTGGCACCGCGTACAAAATCAGTTACTCGTATTCACATGGTTTTTGAGTTCAAGGAAAATTGACTTCTACTTTCACTTTGTGCCCATCTTTGAGGTTAAGGTGTTTTCTGATGCAGACAGGCGCAATAACTTCCAAAACGGAGTTGTCGTAGTGGCTGCGCAGAGCGAAAATCAAAGCGCCTTTAACCTTGTTGCCTATTGTGGCTGGGTAGCATTTAACTACGCCAAAAGTGCGGTCTTCATTTTTGAAGCCTTGAATTTCAATGGCTGGGTACGCGTCTAACTCTGCACGAGTCTTAAGGTCGTACTCGGTTGTGAGTTTAAGGTTAAGCGTGCCAGGGTAAGGGATGAAACCTAACTTTTCAATGAACTGTTTCCTATAATACTCTTTCGAAATGTAATATGCGCCTTCGCCTAGTCCTGTGAAAACTGTGCCTTCAAGGGTCACGGAAGGCGGATAAACTGCTTCAATTAAGAAATGCAAGTTTGAATATAACTTCTTAAGCTCGCTGGTACCTTTGTCATTGATTCTTATTAGGCTACCTTCAGGCGTTATGGTTCTTTGAATCCATCCGCTGCGTTCAAGTTCAATCAAATAGCGAGATGCAGTCTGCTGAGAAATTCCCAGTTTTTCCGCTAAATACTCGGTTGAGATTTTGGCAGTCCGCTTATGCGCACCTATTTCCGCCAGTGTAAGCAGCGTACAGAGATGCCGCCACACGGGTTTTTCAGTCAATTCGCCACTATTCCCCATTCGCAGCTATAGAGTATAAGTTGTGGGTTAATATTTAAACGGCTCTGCAATTATTGTTCGCGCAGTGTGTGGAGCGTGGGTTAGGCGTTTAAATAGATAACTTGTTGTTGTTGTTTTTGTTTGTGAGAATCTAATTGCGGATTGTTCTGTTGCTTGTGAAAGTGGTCTCCACAAAAAATAAGGGGCAGTTAAACCTAATATTGATTTGATGTCTATGAACAGAAAAGCCTTAGCCGCGGCTTTTGTCTTGATACTCCTTTCGGCTGTTGTTGGGTTGTGTTATGCAAACCCAGATTGGCCTTATTATGGTGCAGACTGGAAATACGTGACCTCTATAACTGGCACTTCAAGTCAAACAACGGATGTTCTTGTGCCTAATCAAGCTCATTGGCGCGTTACTGGCAATTGCACTACCGCTGCAAGCGCAAAGGTTGAATTAAGTATGGGTGGAGGAGGCACAAGTAAGAATATGAAGTCTAGTGGGCTTCACAGTGTGGGTTTAGAAGAATTCTCTAGTGGAAGGGGTCCAGCCACGTTTAGTTTGAAAATAGTAACTCAAAATGTGTACAGTTACACGTTGGTAGTGGAGTATGATGCTAATGCACCAACTGCTGGAACTACGCCGCCTCCAAGCCCATCACCATCGCCTTCTCCGTCTCCTTCGCCTCAAGAAACAGAGCCAGAGCCTTTCCCCGCAACATGGCTCATCGCGGCGATAGCGTCAATAGCTGTAGGCGGAACAGCCTTCACGCTCTACTACTTCACTAAAAACAGGAAAACAACCCTCAAAAACCAAAAATAGCGAGTCGTTTGCTTCTCCGAATGACGAAGTCTCGGTTTCGTCAGACTTTCCTTCTTCTCAGAATAGCCCATGCCTGTTCTAGGCGAATTGTCGTTAGCTCAGCTAAGACAGCTAAATCTTCAGTCGGCAAATAATGACTCGCAGCTTCATCAAAGAGCGTGGTAGCTGAAGCTGGAAACTCGTCTGCCCTCCAGAGGATATACACTATTGGGATGTCTAAAACGGGTATTTCCACGGCTGCGTCACCATGATTGAGCGCAACACCGTTCAAGAGTTTTGCAGCCTCAACCAGCGCTTCAGGCTTATCTCCAAAAAACGCTGCGGCAGGCTGAACTACTCTCTGAATGAAAGCCTTCTCGTAAGCAGAGCCGCCTGGCAAATCATGAAACTTCACGAGTTTTCCAGTTCTTTCCGTAGGCTCAGCCGCAGCGTAATGCGCAAGCAAAACATGCAAGATTTCAGCATCTCTTTCGCTACACAGTATGCCTTGTTTCAACTGGTCATGGGCGTCTCCTGAATCTAAATTTACAGTATAGCCCAGCAACTCTAAACAATTGCAAC
>Ga0299912_10000879_pt1 | contig 24469 bp, 21 predicted proteins | sample RVTome_2_FD_207667 | JGI IMG/M metagenome (GOLD analysis project Ga0299912, IMG submission 207667) | Soil microbial communities from uranium-contaminated site in the Upper Colorado River Basin, Wyoming, United States - RVT95D214 (version 2) ... | reverse complement strand
TTGACGGTGAAGCTGACCGTATCGCCGGCGGCGGCGTCGCCGCCGACCGAACCGGTCACCGCGATGGCGGCGGCGGCCTCGGCCGCATTGACGACGTCGTCGGCGGTGATGGGGTCGACCGTGATGGAAGCGGCCGCCGTGGTGTCGACCGTGTGGGTCGAGGTGGTGGAAGCCGAGAACGGATTGCCGGCGGCATCCGTGCCCGCCACCGTCGCCACAAAACTCGTATCGGCGGCCAGATCGGCGCCGGCGACATCGATGCTGAAATTGCCGCTGGCGTCGACCGTGCCGCTGTAGCCGGTGCCGTTGACGGTGAAGCTGACCGTATCGCCGGCGGCGGCGTCGCCGCCGACCGAACCGGTCACCGCGATGGCGGCGGCGGCCTCGGCCGCATTGACGACGTCGTCGGCGGTGATGGGGTCGACCGTGATGGTGGCGGCGGCGGCGACCGGGCTGGTGGTGGCCACCGTGGCCAGCGCCCGATCGGGGTCGTCCAACGACGGGGTGGTCGCCTCGGGGGATTCGAACTGGTATGAAAGCGTTCCTACTCCCTCGGCGATGCGAAGCAGTCGGACGAAGTTGCTGCCGCCGTTTTCGCCGCCGCCCTGGAGACCCGCCGCGGTCGGGTCGAGCAGGTCATCGATGTTCTCGCCGCGTTCAAGCGCCTGGATGATGCGATCAGCCTCGCCGGCTGGCAGGGCTGCTTCGGCCACTTCGGGTCGCGTGCCTGGGGACGTCTCGGCACTGAATTGAAAGGTCTCGTTGGGGAGGAGGGTGAGAATCTGCCCATCGAGAAAGGCCAACTGGACCTGGCCTCCCGGCATGGTGACGATGGTGTCGCCTTCGAGCAGGACGTCGCCGGCCTTGAGGGCCCGCATCTGGCCGGACGGATCGCGGGCAAATGCCTGGCCTTCAATCGCGATAACGGTAGCAACTGCCTGGGGGGTCGTGACGTTCGTGTCCATGTGCCGTTCTTCTTCAGTGGTTATCTGGGGCCCAATTCGGGCTTACTGAAGATTTAACGGCTTGAATTCCGGTTTCCGTATTGGACCGAAGTACAGATCAGGCGGGAATTTTCTGGGGTGATGGTGTCGAATCCTCGACACGGTTGACGAGAAGGGAGAGCTGCATGCGGTCGCGCACGCCGAGTTTCTCGAAAGTGGCGCTCAAATGGGCTTTGACGGTGCGCTCGGTGATGCCCATCACGCGCGCGATTTCCTTGTTGGTCGAGCCGCGTGCGACCGCCTCTGCGACCTGGCGTTCGCGCAGACTCAGCTTGTCCAGCGCGGGTTCCGTGGCTTCGTTGTCTTGCTTTACCAGGCCTTGCATCAGCCGTTGCATGAGTTGCGGCCCGACCCATGTGCCACCGTGCGCGACGACGCTGGCCACCTGATGCAGGACAGCAGGCAGGGTCAGGGCGCTGCAATAGCCCGATGCGCCTGCGGCCAGCACCGCCAGGCCCTGTTCGTCTTCCGGAACATTGGATAGGACCACGATGGGGACATTCTGTGACACGACCTTGATTGCGCCGACCCAGGACGACACTGCCCGATTGTCGCCGCTCGCATGCAGCCAGATGATGGATGCCTCCGAGAGGACGGCAGGATCGGTCGTTCCCATCTGCTGGCCGCACAGAAGCGCGGCGTCGGGAAACGCCTCCGCCCAGCGGGGAATCGGCTGCGGCCGTTCGGTCAGGAAGACGTGGCGCTTCATCCGGCTAGCGCTCCGTGAAAGCGACGGACTTGGCGCGGGTCACCGGCTTGAGCAGATAGGCGAGGATGCTTTTCTTGCCCGTCAGGATGTCGACTTCCGCCACCATGCCGGGGATGATCGGCAATTCCTTGCCCAGCGAGGATTTCAGGGTTCGAACGCGCACCAGGTAATAGGCATTGCCGTCGTCGTCGGTGACCGTGTCGGCCGCGATATTGTCGACCACGGCGTCGAGCCCGCCGTAGATCGCGAAGTCATAGGCGGTGAAGCGTACCGTCGCTTTCTGTCCGGGCCACAGGAAGGCGATGTCCTTGGGCGAAATTCGCGTTTCCAGCAGCAGGACATCGTCGGTTGGCACGATTTCCACGATCTCCTTGCCGGGCTGCAGCACGCCCCCAACCGTCGTGACCAGCAGGCGTTTGACGGTGCCTTTCACCGGCGATTTGACGTTGGCATGGAGGACACGGTCGGAGAGCGCCGTGCTGCCTTCGGAGAGGCTGTTCAACTGGGCCATGGTCTCGCCCAGTTCGTTTCGCATCTGGTTGCGGAAGACGATTTCCAGCTCCTGTACCTTGCGCGAGGCTTCCGCGATGGAGGACTGCAGGCGTGCGATCTGCGCACCGGCCTGGTCGCGCTCGCCGCGGTAGCGGCCAACGTCGCGCTCGAGCCGCAGCAGTTCGACGTCCGAGACCGCGCCGGACGCCGCGAGCGGCTTGGTCATCGCCAGTTCCCGGGCGGTGAGATCGTAGCCTTGCGCGGCCTGCTCCCGGCGCGAGCGCACCTCGATCAGTTCCTGATTGCGCTGCGTCAATTGCTGGCGCGCGATGCTGAGCTGGGCTTCCAGTTCGTTGCGCCGCGCAGCGTACATGCTGCGCTCTTCCTCGACCAGCTTGGGGTCTTCCCTGACGATCTCGGGGGGCAGCACAAAAGGCGTGTTCTCGGCCAGCGCGCGCAGCCGCGCTGCCTTGGCCAGAAGCGCCAGATACTGCACGCGGTTTTCCCGCAGCGAGGACACAAATCGCGTTTCATCGATGAGGAAGAGCGACTGCCCGGCTTCGACCGACTGGCCTTCGCGTACCAGGATTTCCGCCACCACGCCGCCGTCAACCGCCTGCACGATCTGTACCTGGCGCGAGGGAATGACCTTGCCGGATCCGCGGGCGACCTCGTCTACCGTCGCGAACGTTGCCCACAGCAAACAGGCGAGCAGGATGATTCCGATCGCACGCAGCAGATAACGCGCGCGCAGCGGTTGCTGGTCGAGCCGCGCCCAGTCGGCGTCGGCCGTCCAGCCAAGCGACTCGTCGGGACGCGGCGGAATCCAGCGGGCAAACAGGCGATCCATCAGCGGTCGCGCATGTTTGGACCAGCCGGATGAGCCGTCTGCGAAACGGGAAATGAGCGAGAACAGGCCGGCTTTCATGCTGCTTTCCCGATGCGGCCCTGGCGCAGGGCTTCGACCACCTGTGCCTTGGGACCGTCCGCCACAACCTTGCCGGCATCGATCACGATGATGCGATCGACCAGATCCAGCAGGGATGTGCGGTGCGTCACCACGATGAGGGTTTTGCCGGCGGCAAAGGTGCGCAGCTGCTGCTTGATTTCCTCTTCGCTCGAATGGTCCATCGAACCGGTCGGCTCATCCATCAGCAGGATCGGGGGGTCGTTGATGGCGGCACGCGCGATGGCAACCGCCTGCCGCTGCCCGCCGGAAAGCGATTCGCCGCGTTCTCCCACGGTGAGGTCGAACCCTTTGGGATGGCTGTTGACGAACTCGATGATGCCGCCCACCTGCGCGGCGTGCAGCACGGCAGCGTCGTCAGCGGTGGGGGCGGAGATGGTCAGGTTGTCGCGCAGGCTGCCATAGAACAGCGTGACATCCTGCGGCACATAGCCGATGTTGCGGCGCAGTTCGGCCGGATCCAGCTGGCGCAAATCGATGTTGTCCACCAGCACCGCACCCGCGGTGGGCCGGTACAGCCCCAGAATGAGCTTTTCCAGCGTGGTCTTGCCGGAGCCCACACGGCCGAGGATGCCCACATGCTCGCCGGCGCGGATTTTCAGCGAGACGTTGCGCAGTGCCGCAACGTCCTGGCCGGGATACGTGAAGTCGACGTCCTTGAACTCGATGTCGCCGTTGAAGTGCAGGCGGGTCACAAAATTCGAATCCGCCGGCCGCTCGACCGGCTGCTGCAGAATGTCGTCGAGCGATTTCAGGGCGGTCGCCGCGCTGTGGTACTGGGTGAGCAGGCCGGCGACCTGGCCGATCGGCGCCATCGCCCGCGAAGCCAGCATGGTGCAGGCAATCAGCCCGCCCAGCGTCAGCTTGCCGTTGGCAATCAGGTACACGCCGACCACGATGCCCAGCACATTCACGAATTGCTGGGCCCACATTGCGCCGTTGATGGTGGATGACGACAACAGCCGCAGCTGCGCGCCCACGCGCGACAGAAAGGCCGCGCTTGCTTCCCACTTGCGCTGCATGACGCCTTCGGCACCCAGCGCCTTGATCGCTTCCAGCCCGACCAGGCTCTCGATCAGGGTGGCGTTGCGCAGTGCGCCGGCGCGGTAGGTCGTCTCGGACAGTTCGTGCATCTTGCTGTGCACGATCAGCGCATAGGCCACCACCAGCAGCATGCCGAGCAGGATGGGAAATATCATCGGCCAGGCAATCCAGCCGATGACCACCAGAAAGATCAGCGCAAACGGCAAGTCGATAAAAGCGGTCACCGTGGCCGAGGTGATGAAGTCGCGGATGGTTTCGAAGGAACGCAGGTTGGCGGCGAAGGAGCCCGCCGACAGCGGCCGGTTTTCCAGGCGCAGACCCAGCACGCGCTCCATGATGTAGGCGGAAAGCCGCACGTCCACCCGGCTGCTGGCCAGGTCGAGGAAATAGCCCCGCATCGTGCGCAGCGCCACATCGGCCACCAGCACGATCATCACGCCGCCCGCCAGCATCCACAGCGTCTCGATCGCGTGATTGGGGACCACGCGGTCATACACGTTCATGGTGAACAGCGGCAGTGCGATGGCGAACAGGTTGACCATGAACGCCGCCAGCATCACATCGCGGTAGAGCGCCTTGTTTTCGGCCAGCGTCCCCCAGAACCAGTGCCGCTGCTTGACCCGGCCGACTTCGGGGGTGCGCGCATCGAAACGGAATTGGGGGCGGGCAAAGATGGCAAAACCGGCATAGCGGGCGGCCAGTTCATCGCGTGGCAGCAGGGCTTCGGCCTCACCCAGTTCGGGGAAGACCAGGCGGGCCGTTCGGCCGTCATTCTGCCAGCCCAGCAATACGCAGGCCTCGTCGTCGTTGAGCAGCAATACCGCCGGAAACAGGGCGGTATTCAGTCCGTCCAGCGGCTTGCGAACGACATTGCTGGCGAAGCCGGCGCGTTTGGCCGCGCGCCTGAACAGCGAAGGGGTGAGGCGGTTGTCGACCAGCGGCAGACCATTGATGGCCGCCTGGCGGCTCAGCGTACCGCCGTGCGCATGCACCACCACGAGCAGGCACTCGAGCAGGGTGTCCGGTTCCTGAGGAGACGGGGTCATGGAGCCGGGTTGGCCCCGATCACGCGAAATCGATTCGGAATCGTCTATTAACGCTGGGTTTTTATCCACAATCAGTTTACGACAAGCCTGGCTTGCTGCTCCGCAAGGGGGGTTCCATGGCGTTTTAACGGTTTTTGGCCCGATTTCTTTAACTTGCCAGGATTGATTGGGCAAAAGAAAAAAGCCCGGTCAATTGACCGAGCTTTTCATGTTTGGTGCGCCGGAAGAGATTCGAACTCCTGACCCCTTGGTTCGTAGCCAAGTACTCTATCCAGCTGAGCTACCGGCGCATTTGAAGGTTGCGCATTATACGCAGTTTTTGCGTTGCCTACACAAGCCCTTGGTGATTCTGGCGGAGACGGAGGGATTCGAACCCTCGATGCAGGTTTAAGCCCGCATGCTCCCTTAGCAGGGGAGTACCTTCAACCTCTCGGCCACGTCTCCGAACCGCCGCGAATTGTATCGGAATGCGCGGCGGAAAGCCACCTTAGGCGGTGGCCTTGTCGAGTTCGAAGGCCTGATGCAGCGCGCGCACTGCCAGTTCCATGTACTTGTCTTCGACCACAACCGAGATCTTGATTTCGGAAGTGGAGATCATCTGCAGGTTGATGTTCTCTATCGACAGGGTTTCGAACATCTTGCGTGCGATGCCGACGTGCGAGCGCATGCCGACGCCGACGATGGAGACCTTGGCGATCTTGTCGTCGCCGGTGACTTCGCGTGCGCCGATGCCGGCTGCCGTGGACTGGACGATGTCCATCGCGCGGGCGAAGTCGTTGCGGTGAACGGTGAAGGTGAAGTCGGTGGTTTTTTCGTGGCCGACGTTCTGCACGATCATGTCGACGTCGATGTTGGCATCGGCGACCGGGCCCAGAATCTTGTAGGCGATGCCGGGATGGTCGGGCACGCCGACCACGGTGATTTTGGCTTCGTCGCGGTTGAAGGCGATGCCGGAAACGACGGCTTGTTCCATGGTGTTGTTTTCCTCGAAGGTGATGAGCGTGCCGTCGCCTTCGTCCTGAAAGCTGGACAGCACGCGGAGTTTGACTTTGTACTTGCCGGCGAATTCGACCGAGCGGATCTGCAGCACCTTGGAGCCCAGGCTCGCCATTTCGAGCATTTCCTCGAAGGTGATGGTTTTCAGGCGGCGCGCTTCGGGCACGATGCGCGGGTCGGTGGTGTAGACGCCGTCGACATCGGTGTAGATCTGGCACTCGTCGGCCTTCAGGGCCGCAGCCAGCGCCACGCCGGTGGTGTCGGAGCCGCCGCGTCCCAACGTGGTGATGTTGCCGTTTTCGTCGACGCCCTGGAAGCCGGCGACGACGACCACGTGGCCGGAATCCAGATCGGCGCGCATCCTGGCCTCGTCGATCGACACAATGCGTGCCTTGGTGAAGGCGTTGTCGGTGAGGATGCGCACCTGGGCGCCGGTGTAGCTTTTCGCCTTCAGGCCCAGGTCCTTCAGCGCCATCGCCAGGAGCGCGATGGTGACCTGCTCGCCGGTCGACACCATCATGTCCAGTTCGCGCGGGTCGGGCGTGGCCTGGATCTGCTTGGCCAGTCCGATCAGGCGGTTGGTCTCGCCCGACATGGCGGACAGCACGACCACCACCTGATGGCCGAGCATTTTGAATTTGGCGACGCGTTCCGCCACGGCGCGGATGCGTTCGACGTTGGCGACCGAGGTGCCGCCGTATTTTTGTACGATGAGTGCCATGTCAGGGGCTGGGAGTTAGGGTCTGGATAAAGGCGGGATTTTAATGGATTAGCGCGTAAACAGGGCGATCGACTCCACATGCGCCGTATGCGGGAACATGTTGGCGACCCCGGCCGCTTCCAGCCGGTAGCCCTTGACGTGGACCAGCACCTCGGCGTCGCGCGCCAGGGTGGCGGGGTCGCACGAGACATAGACGATACGATTCGGCGCGCCCCCATTTCCTGATTCAGAACAGCCCGGCAGCGATTTGACGACGTCAATGGCGCCGGAACGCGGCGGGTCGATCAGCAGCTTGTCGAAGTGGCCCAGCGCCGCAAACTTCTCCGGCGTCATCTCGAACAGGTTGTCGACCGCGAAGCGGGCATTGGGCAGGCTGTTATGCAGCGCGTTCTCGCGTGCGCGGGCGACCAGTTCGGTACTGCCTTCAATGCCCAGAACCTCGGCGCCGCTTCGGGCGATGGGCAGGGTGAAGTTGCCCAGTCCGCAGAACAGGTCGGCGATGCGCTCACCCGGTTGCGGGTTCAGCAGCCGCATCGCTCGGCTGACCAGCGCGCGGTTGACGGCGACGTTGACCTGGGTGAAGTCGGTGGGCCTGAACGGCATCACCAAGCCGAATTCGGGCAGGCTGTAGCTGAGTTCGGGGGCAATGTCGGGCCAGAAGGGGCGGACGGTGTCGGGGCCTTTGCTTTGCTCCCACACCTGCACGTGATGCTGTTCGGCAAACGCCCGTACCCTGGCGGCATCGTCGTCGGACCAGGGTTCGAGCAGGCGGAACACCAGCACGGTGACGTGCTCGCCGACGGCCACCTCGATCTGCGGGATGCGGTCGGCGTTCGACAACGCGTTGATCAGTTCGCGTAGCGGCTGGATCAGCGCCGATACATCCGGGGTGAGTACCTCGCAACTCGCCATGTCGGCGATGTAGCTGGAACGCTTTTCGCGGAAGCCCACCAGGCCGCCGCCTTTCTTGTCGACCCAGCGCGCCGACAGCCGGGCGCGGGTGCGATACGCCCAGCTTGGGCCGTGCAGGGCGGACAGGATGGTGTCGGGATGCACCTTGCCGATGCGGGCGAGGTTTTCCTCCAGCACGCGCTGCTTGGCGGCCACCTGCGCGCTGGCTTCCAGGTGCTGCATCGAGCAGCCGCCGCAGTGGCCGAAGTATTTGCAGCGAGGTTCGGTGCGTTGCGCGCTGGCTTTCAGAATGGCGACCGCGTTGGCGGAGTTGTACTTGGCGTGCTTGCGGTAAATGGTGATTTCCGCGCGTTCGCCGGCCAGCGCGCCATCGACGAAAGTGACCTTGCCGTCGACGCGCGCGACGCCATGTCCCTCGTGATCGAGGGAGAGAATGTCGACAACCAGACTCATGACCAGGCTGCCAGGAATTCCTGCCAGTGCGCAGCAGGGTGGGTTGCCACGGTGCTGCGAGCGAGTTCGATTTCGGCGGCGTAGGCGGCTTCGGTCAGTGTGCCGCGCATTTTCTGGAAGCGCAGGTACACCAGCCAGGTGTTCATGACGTCGGTTTCGCAGTAGTTGCGGATGGCGTCGATCTCGCCTTTCTGGAAGGCCTCCAGCACCTTCGAGCCGTCCATCCCCAGCTTGCCGGGAAAGCCGCACAGCTTGGACATATGGTCGAGCGGCGCATTGGCGCGCGGCTGGAACATCGCCAGCACGTCCATCAGGTCAATATGGCGGGTGTGGTAACGCCCCAGGTAGCTGTTCCACTTGAATTCTTTGTCGTCGTCGCCCCAGTCCCAGTAGCGCGCCGCCGCCACGCCGTGAATCAGCGCGCGGTAATGCAGCACCGGCAGATCGAAGCCGCCGCCGTTCCATGAAACGAGTTGCGGGGTGTAGCGCTCGATGCCATCGTAAAAACGCTGGATCAGTTCCGCCTCGCTGCTGTCGGGCTCGCCCAGCGACCAAACCTTCAACTGGTCAGCGCTGCGCAGCACGCAGGAAATGGCGACGATGCGCTGCAGGTGATGCGGCATGAAGTCGCTGCCGGTTTTCTGGCGGCGGGCGAGCAGCGCCATTTCGGCAAGCTCGTTCGGCGGCAGCGAAGCCTCGTCTATGCCGTTGACTGCGGCGAACCCGGCGAGGTCGGGAATTGTTTCAATGTCGAAAACCAGGGTGGGATGCATAAGGCAGGCCGCAGGCAAAACCGCCATTTTATTCCAACTCAAAATTAAAACTTGCTTTGTCGCTTTCCCCTTGCCGTGCTGAAGCACTGTCTGCGGCTCAGCTTCGCGCCATTTTTGATTTTGAGTGGGAATGTCGCTGTCAGTGCAGGGCTGCGTCGAGTTCCGAGGCCGCAATCAGGGCGTCCAGATAGGCGACGGAAATCTGGTGCAGCGGAATATTCAGTTGCTGTGCGTACATGGCCAGGGTTTCGACGTCGTTTTTTTCACAGGCGTGGGTCAGCTTCAGCATGGCGCCTTCGGGCGTGGGATGTGCGCTCAGCGCGCGTGCGCTGGTCGCCGGAAGCCCCAGCTTGCGAATGAGTTTTTCCACTGGAAGCGACAGCGCAAACGGGGCAATCGACAACAGGCCGATTTCAAATGCGGCAGCCGAACTTTCGGCGGGGGCACCCAGACGGGTGATTTTTCCCATAAACAGTGCCCGTGTGAGAGCGGTTACGGCGTACTGGCGTGTTGCTTCGGTAGGGTGGGTGCCGGCCAGTGCCAGCAGCGCCGCCACCCGGCTGGAACGTTGCGGACCCAGCATGACCAGCGCGTGGGCGGCCGATTCGGCGGGGCGGCTCAAGCCGCCGACCTGGGAATTGGCGATGGCAAGCAGGCGCGGCGTCATGTCCGGGTTCAGCCTGAAGAATTGCACCAGCGTACCGGCCGATCCGCGCAGGGCGATGGCCAGCAAGTCCAGCTGCAGTGCCTGGTCGTGGTTGATTTCTGCGGGTTGGGTATCGCCGGAAAAATAGCTGCCCTTGAACCAGGTATTCTCCGGCCAGCGTGCCTGGACGCGCGAGTGCCGCACCCCGTCCACGACCAGACGCGCCGCAACTTTGGTCGGGATGTCGTCGGCATGGCAGCCCAGGTAGCGCCAGGCAGAGGCACTGTCCAGCACGACCGGATTGTTTCGATTGAGCGTAGGGCAGATCGTCAGGCCGGCTTCCTGAAGCGCAAGGGCACGGGCCAGATGTTGCTCGTTGTCGAGTGCGACGCACCAGATCAAATTGCGGTGATTGATTTGTTGCGGGACGTCGCTGAACAGCACATCCGTACTGATCCCTACCAGCAGGGGCAACTCGTTGCTCAGCCCGCCTTGCGTCAATGAGTAGAGGCCGGTCAGCAACATGTCTTCGTCCATTTGCCGAAGCGCAGGCGGCGCATCGGCAAGGGCGGTGCGGCCGCGCAACACCAGTTGATGGGCAACCAGATTCGAGGCGGAGTCGAACAGCGGGTCAAACGATAAAAAGCGTGCCTGCAGGTTCTCCTCGCGAACCGGCGCGCCATTGTCGATGCCCAGCATTTGGGTCACCACCACGGGTTGTTCATCTTCGCGGGTATTGATGCCACCGCCGATGATGCGTGATGGATTGGGATCGTCTGAGGTCATGTCACTGTCACTGCGGGAGTAGTACGATCATTCTAGCGCGGCGAGCCCTTTTTGGCGTGGTTCGGTCATCATTCGGAATTGCCGAAAAGTGCGCTGGAGACCGACATGTTGAAGAAAAAACTGCTGAACACGATGATCGTAGGGCTGGTGGCAGTCTCTCCCGCCAGTTGGGCCGCGCCGCGTGATGAAATCGTCAGCACCGCAAGCGACCAGCAAAGCGTGGCGGTCACCATTTACAACGACAATCTGGCGCTGGTGAAGGATGCGCGTCGGGTCACGTTGGCGCGCGGCTCCAACCTGCTTGCATGGCGCGAGGTGTCTGCCCAGATGCGCCCGGAGACCGCCCAGCTTCGCAACACATCGCACCCCTCAGGATTTCACCTGCAGGAGCAGGACTTCAACTTCGACCTGATGACGCCACAGAAGTTGCTCGAAAAATACATCGGGCGTGAGGTCAGCGTCATCCGCTCCCACCCCACCACCGGTGCGGAAACCCGCGAGACCGCCACCGTGCTGGCAACCAACGGCGGCGTGGTGCTCAAGTTTTCCGACCGCATTGAAACCGGCGTGCCGGGCCGGCTGGCGTTTCCCAGCGTGCCCGACACCCTGCGCGACAAGCCCACGCTGGTGATTTCGCTGGTCAATCCGTCGGCGGGTCCGCAGAACCTGGAACTGTCCTATCTCACCGGCGGCTTGTCGTGGCGCGCCGATTACGTGGCCGAACTGAATGCCGACGACGACCGGCTGGATCTGAACGGCTGGGTGACGCTGACCAACCAGAGCGGTGCGGCCTATCCCAACGCCAAACTGCAGCTGGTGGCGGGCGATCTCAACCGCGTTCGCGATGCCGAGCCGTTGTCGCGCGCGACCATGGCGATGGCGGCCAAGGTGGCCGATGCGGCAGAGATGCAGCAGGAATCGCTGTTCGAATACCACCTCTACACGCTGCAGCGCCCCACCACGCTGGCGGAAAACCAGACCAAGCAGGTGGCGCTGATGTCCGCGATGCGGGTGCCGGTGAAGAAGGAATTCCTGCTCGAAGGCGCGAATTACTACTACTCCGGGCAGCACGGCGAGCTGGGGCAGAAAATCAAGGTGGGGGTGTTCGTCGAGTTCGACAACAAGGGCGACGGTCTTGGCATTCCGCTGCCCCGCGGCGTGATCCGCATGTACAAGAAGGACGGTCAGGGCAACGCGCAGTTCGTCGGCGAGGACCGCATCGACCACACGCCGAAGAACGAAACCGTGCGACTGAAGCTGGGCGATGCCTTCGACCTGACCGCCGACAGGAAGCAGACCGCCTTCCAGAAGCTGGCCGGCACCAGTCGCTACAACTACGTGTTCGAGTCGGCGTATGAAATCGTGCTGAAAAACGCCAAGCCGGAAGCGGTGACGGTCACCGTGCGCGAGCCGATGCCGGGCGACTGGACCATGGTTTCCGAATCGCAGCCGCACACCAAGGCGGCGTCCGGAACTGCCGAGTGGCAGGTCAAGGTGCCCGCCGAGGGCAAGACGACGCTGACCTACCGCGTTCGCGTCAGGTATTAACCTGGATCAAGTCCGCGCCGCCGGCGAATGTCGGCGATCAATCCAAGCGTGGAGCCGTCGTGCTCGCCAATCACGCGCTCCGGATTCAGTTCGGCGCGGATCGGCGGCGCCAGTTGCTTGCCGAGCTCGACCCCCCACTGGTCGAAACTGTTGATCTGCCAGATCACGCCCTGCACGAACACCTTGTGCTCGTAGAGCGCGAGCAGCATGCCCAGCGTATGCGGATCGAGCTTCTGGTAGAGCAGGGTGTTGCTGGGCCGGTTGCCGGGAAACACCTTGTGCGGAGCCAGAGCCTTCGCGTCCTCGCGGCGCATGCCCTGGGCGATCAGCTCGGCTTCGGCCACCGCACGCGCCTTGCCTTTCAGCAAGGCCTCGGTCTGCGCCAGGCAGTTGGCCAGGAGCCATTCGTGCTGGTCGGCCAGCGGCGTGGGGTTGACCGCCGCTGCCAGGAAATCGGTCGGGATCAGCCGCGTGCCCTGGTGCACCAGTTCGAAGAACGCGTGCTGGCCGTTGGTGCCGGGTGCGCCCCAGACGATGGGCCCGGTGTTGTAGTTGACCCGGCGGTTGGCGCGGTTGACGTTCTTGCCGTTCGACTCCATGTCGAGCTGCTGCAGGAAGGGCACCAAGAGGCGCAGGCGCTGGTCGTAGGGAAAGATGCCGTAGGTGTCGGTGCCCCAGAAGTTGGCGTACCAGACGCCGAGCATGCCGAGGATGACCGGCATGTTGGATTCGAGCGGCGCTTCCCTGAAATGGGTGTCCATCGCATGGGCGCCGGCCAGCAGCGCCTGGAAATTGCCCCAGCCGATCTGCAGCGCGATCGACAGGCCGATCGCCGACCACAGCGAATAGCGTCCGCCGACCCAGTCCCAGAAGATGAACATGTTCTCCGGATCGATGCCGAAGGCTTCCACCGCCTGCGCGTTGGTCGACAGCGCCACGAAATGCCGCGCGACCGCCGCGGGCTCACGTAGCGCGGCCAGCAGCCAGGCCTTGGCCGAATTGGCGTTGGCCAGGGTTTCCAGCGTGGTGAAGGTTTTCGAGGCGACGATGAAGAGCGTGGTCTCGGGGTCGAGGTGCGCGAGCGTGCCGGCCAGATGCGCCGGGTCAAGGTTGGAGACGAAGTGCGCGCGCACGCTTTCCACCGCGTAGTGATCGAGGGCAGCGCACACCATGGCCGGGCCCAGATCCGAGCCGCCGATGCCGATGTTCACCACGTCGCGGATCGGCTTGCCGGTGTGGCCGCGCCAGATGCCGTTGTGGATGGATTCGACAAAGCGCTGCATGCGCTCGAGCACCGCTGCGACCTCGCGCTCCACATCCACGCCCTCCACCACCAGCGGCGGGCGCACCGGCGCGCGTAGCGCCGTGTGCAGCACCGCGCGCTTTTCAGTGAAGTTGATGCGTTCGCCACTGAACATGGCGTTGCGCATCGCTTCCAGTTCGGATTCACGCGCCAGTTGTATCAGGTGCTGCAGGGTGTCGGGCGTGATGCGGTTTTTCGAATAGTCGAGCAGCAGGTTACCGCAGCGCAGCGACAACCGGTCGAAGCGGCTGGCGTCCTCGCGGAATGCGTCCCGCATGTCGAAGCGGCGCAGGGTCTTGAAGTGCGCTTCCAGTGCCTTCCAGGCGGGCAGGTGCTTGAGCGGTTTCATGGGCGAACGGTGTGTGTGGCAGGCTTCGAAGGTATCATAAGCGAGCGGTGCCGACGCCAACCCGGTGACGGCGCCGCGCCTTTTTTCGACGGTTCAGGATGAGACAGCATGGTCACCGTGACAAACAACACACTCGTATACATCACCTATTCGATTCTTGACGCGCGCGGCATGGTCGTCGAGCAGCATGACATTCCGGTCGGCTATGTGCAGGGCGCCAACAGCGGCATTTTGCCGGCAATCGAAGCGGCGGTGGCGGGCCACAAGGTCGGCGATCGGGTCGAGATCACCCTGTCGCCGGAAGAGGGCTACGGGCTGCGCGACGAGAGCCTGGTGTTCCAGGACGACATCGAGAACGTGCCGCCGCAATTCCGGCGCATCGGGGCTGAAGTGATGTTCGAGAACGAAGCGGGCGAGACCAAGGTTTTTTACGTCACGGCAATCGAGGATGGCAAGGTGACGGTGGACGGCAACCCCTCGCTGGCCGGGCAGAGCGTGACCTGTCTGATCAACGTGATGGACATCCGCGAAGCCACGCCCGAGGAAATCCGCAACGGGCGGCCGCTCGACGTGCAAACCGGAACGGTCCACTAAGACGGGACAGACGGCAGACATAAAAAAAGCCGGGACTTATCCCGGCTTTTTTGTGATGCTCGAAACTTACTTGGCGGGGCAGGCCTTGTCGCCAGGAATCTTGCCCGGCAGACGCAAGAAAGCCTCGAACGGCCCCATCACGCTCATGGCTTCCATTTTGGGGCCGGTGAACTTGAGACGCTGAAAAAACATGGCCTTCATCGGGCCATATTCGCCGGCACCCATTTCATTCCAGCGCTCGGTTTCAGCATGCATGGTGTAGTCGACATCGTGGTCCATCTGGGCATTCTTCACGGCGCCGCCGTAAACGCACATGGCCTTGCCGTCCTTGGCCATGAGCTTCAGTTCGGTCTTGGTTTCTTCGCCGCACTCGGTGCGATACAGATGAATGATCTTGTAGCCGCGGTCCTTGTCGTTCTTGATCCATTTGTCGGCGAGGCCAGTGGTCAGGGTGGCGTCCTTGTTCCAGGCGTCGCACGCCTGGGCGGTCCACTCGGCGGACATCATGGCGGGTGCTGCGTGTGCAGTGGAAGCGAGTACTGCCAGGGCAGCCAGCGCGATAGTGGTGTATTTCATCAGAACCTCCTCTTGGTTGAATTTCGGGTCAAGTCTTGTTGGTATGCAAATACTGGTTCCGCAGATGGCGCACGATAATCTTGCGTTGTGGGCTTGTCAATGCGGCAGCCTGATTTGAGGAAAACCGTACTGAAAGGGGCCTATGGGCAGGGCTTCGCGTTTATTTTCGGGTGGGCAGAAGGCTCTGTTCGACCAGCTGGATGCGCCGGCTGAGCCGTGTCTGTTCGGGGATATTGCCCCGGGCGGTTGCCTGTTCCAGTTGTAGTTTGAGATAGGTCAGCAGGGGCTGGCGCCAGCCCTGCTCGGAGGCAGTTTCGGTGGCCAGCGTCAGTGTGGCCGCATCGGCTTCCTGCCGCATCACCAGCAGGCTGGCGTCGAGCAGGCGCGCCAGCGGGTCGCTGATCCGGCTGAGCGTTTCGAGCCGCTTGCCAGCCTGGGCGCGCACCAGATCGCGGTGCTGTGCAGGGAGCTGGGCGACATCCAGACCATCCCAGCGCAGGGTGACGAACTGGAAATAGGCCTGGTCCGCAGCGTTGGGCGCAACGACGGCCAGTTCGGCATATTCGGCACAGGCGTCATCGATCAGCATGGCGCGGCGGGTGGCGCAGCGCACCAGCCAGAGGCGTGCGGTTTCGGTGACGCGGCCCGCACCGCCGGTGGCGTCCACGGCCTGCTGGAAATAGTGCTCGGCCAGCGTGTTCTCGCCCAGCAGGGCATGTTTCTGATAACGCTCAATGAGATCAGCTGAATCGGTTTTCCAGTCGGGGGGCGGCGGGCCGCCGCTGCCGCAGGCGGTGAACATGAGCAGGCTGGCAAGCGCGAGCAGGGATTTCATGGCAGCTTCACCTCGGGTTCGCGCGCGAACGGCCATTTCTTGTTGATCTCGTTCACCAGCGCACTGGCCTTGCGCACCGCATCGTCGATCTCGGCGCGTAGCTTGGCGATGTCCTGCGTGCCTTCCTTGACGTCGGCTGAGATCGCCACCGCGTTGGTCATCAGGGTATCGGCTTTCTTCAGGCTGGATTGCGCATCGATGAGCATCAGTCGTATCTGGGCCAGCGATTCGTTCATCTGATTGGCCACACCGTCCTGTGCAAACAGCCATTCATCGGCTTTGGTGGCCATGCCGTCCATTTTCAGCGCCAGACCGTCGAGCCGGGTGATGAGGACGCGGGTCTTATCCAGCGAATCGGTCAGCGCGCGCGCTTTTTCCGGGCTGCCCAGGATGCTTTCCAGCATGCCGTATTCGCCGGTCATGCGCCCGGTCACGGTCTTGACGTTGGCGAGCGTGGCGGTGATATCGCCGTCCTTGCGGGTGAGGTGCTCGACGTTTTCGAGAATCGCCTTGACCCGTTCGACCAGTGCCGGAATTTCCTTGCTGATGTCGGAGGTGAGCAGCAGCATGGTCGAATGGTCGGGCAGTGCGGGGGCGTCGAGATCGGGCGAGTCGACGCGGATCTTGGCGCCGCCGACGAAGGGCTTGTCGAGGGTGAAGGTGCTGTTCTCCTTCAGCCATTTCGCGTTGCGCTCGAGGAATTCGGTATGGATGATGATGCCGCCGCTGTCGTTCAGCCCCAGCGTGGTGACGCGTCCGATTTCGATGCCTGAAAACACCACCGGCACGCCCGGCGCGACACCGTCGGCGCTGGCCGCGGCAAGTTGCAGGTGGAAGGTGTCCTCGAAAAATCCGCGCGCATGCAGCAGATAGACCAGGAAGATGCCGGCCAACAGCAGCGACGCGGCAGTAAACAGCCCGACCTTGAAATGCAGTTTGTTCATGCTTGATAAAGTGCCTGGTTCCAGCTGAAGTCGAAAATTTCCCAGGTGCCCGCCACCGCTTCCTGCGCCGCCAGTTGCCGAATGAATTCAGGATAGGGCACATCGTAAAGCATGGCGCCGGGGCGGTCGATCACCAGGCGCGGGCGCTTGAGGATGAGCGCGCGCGCCAGTTGGGTCACGAAGCGCTGCGCGGGCGTCATGTCGGGGTCGCGCAGCAGGGCAATTTCGGCATGTCCCATTAGATCCAGCATGGCCTGTGCCTGCCGAGCCGACTCGGCAGCGTTGTAATGGCGCTGGTACAGCGGAATCAGCGCGATATTGTCGAGTGCCGACAGGTTCGCCCGCAGCGGCAGGTCGAGCGCAACGCGTGCCACGTCGTCGGACAGTTCGGCGACCGCAGCCATCAGCGCATCGCGGTCGTCGAACAGGGTCAGATGTATTTGAGCGCTAATGACACCACCTCGATTGCCACGATCGCGAAGAACACCCGCATCATGCCGCGCAGCACGGAGACCGGAACCATGAAAAGCTTTTTCGGTGTTTCGAGTCCGGAGGTGACCGGAATCAGGGTGACCGCCAGACCGAACAGCGCACACTTGGCGATCAGGCCGGCCACGATGGTGAAATCGAATATTTTTGCGATGGTCTGGGTATACGGATCAAAGCCCGCGGTGTTGACGCCGTAGATGGCGAGGTAGCCCATCAACAGGGCAAGCAGTCCCGCCAGGCCAGCCAGGGTGACGACCGAGACCATGCCGCCGATCAGCCGCGGCAGAAACTCGAACTGCATCGGCGGAACCTTGCAGTGCGCCAGCGCATCCAATTCGTTGTTGACCTGCATCAGCGCGACTTCGGTGTTGATCGCGCTGCCGGAGCGCAAGGCGATAAAGAGCGCAGTGAGGAAGGGCAGCAGTTCCAGCACCAGTACGCGGATGGTCATTTCGCTGGCGAATTCGGTGAGGCCGAAATCGCGTGCGGTGGACAGGATGATGGTGATGATGAGCCACGAAATGACCAGGGTGTAGCCGAGAAACACATGCAGGATCTGCACCGCGGTAAAGTAGACCTGCTTGATTACCACGTCGAAGGTGGCGCGGTTCCAGGTGGTGCGGTCCAGCAGCAGCAAGCCGGCCTGGGCCAGAAAGGCAAACATGGCGTAACCGACGGTGAACCAGCCGACGACCTTGGCGCCGAGCGATTCGATGGAAGCCGCAAGAAAATTCATCGCGGCATCTTAACGCCTTCGATGGTGCTTGCGCCATTGAATGGCAGGCCATACAGTTTTGCAGTCATACGGAGAAGACACACGATGAAACCAGCCTTGATCCCGGCAGCCTTGCTGCTGCTGTTCACCGCATCCGCTTCAGCCTGGGCTGCCCCCGGCACGGTATTGCGTAACGAAAAACTCTACAGTCAGCCCAGTGCAAGCGCCAAGGTGGCGGGGAGTGTGGCCAAAGGGGCCAGCGTCAATATCCTCGCCAAGCAGGGGGGCTGGCTGCGCGTGACCTCAGGCAATACTACCGGCTGGATCCGGCTGCTGTCGGTTCGCGCGGGCGCGGGCGGCCTGGGCGGCGCCGGCGTGGGCGATGTGGTGGGCGCGGCCACCACCCGCTCCGATCCCAGCCGCGTGGTGGCCGTGGCCGGCCTGCGCGGTCTGAATGAAGAGGATCTGAAGAAGGCCAAATTCAATCCCGAGGAACTGGCCCGGCTGGAATCCATGAGCGTATCGGCCGCCCAGGCCAGAAGCTTTGCCGGCCAGTCCGGCCTTGCCGCAGTCAGTGTGCAGGCCCTGCCCGAGCCCAAACCTGCCCAGTCATCCTCGCCGTGGGAGCAAAATTGATGAATATCAAACGAATGGTCATCGCTGTTTCGCTGTTTGCATTCAGCGGAATGGCCGCCGGACTCGACTTCGGCAAATTGCTCGAGGAGCGCATCAATCAGGAGTTGAACAAGGACAAGAAAACACAACCGGCCCCTGCGCAAGCGCCCGCAACGTCGCAAAGCGCCGCGGCAACACCGCCTCAGGAAAAGCAGAAAATCGACGCCCGGCAACTGGGTTTTGCGCTGTTTGGCGATTACAGCCTCGAAGAGGAAAACCGCATCGGCAAACAGATTGCCGGCGATTTGCTGGGCGCGGTGCAACTGGTGCGCGATGACAAGCTGCAGAACTATGTCAATCTGGTCGGCCACTGGGTCGCCCAGCAAAGCGGGCGCAAGGACGTCACCTGGCGCTTTGGCGTGCTCGACACCGAGGATATCAATGCCTTTGCAGCGCCGGGCGGCTTCATCTTCGTGACCAAGGGCCTGTATCGCCGACTCAACAACGAGGCCGAACTGGCCGGCGTGCTGGGCCATGAAATCGCCCACGTCAGCCAAAAGCATCATCTCAAATTGCTCAAACAGTCCAGTCTGATCGGAGCGTTGGGGCAGGCGGCTGGCAGCAAGGTCAAGGACAGCGATCAGGCAGTGCAGAACCTGATCGGCAACGGTGCGGAAATCATGGCGCGCGGGCTCGACAAGAATGCAGAATTCGAGGCCGACCGCATCGGCATCGTGTATGCCGCACGCGCTGGCTACGATCCCTGGGGACTGCCCGGAGTATTGCAGGACTTGGCGGCCTTGCCTGCCAAGGACAGTCGCACCAGCCTGCTCTACAAAACCCATCCGCACCCGGCTGACCGCCTGGCTGCATTGGGTGAGGCGGTGGATGGACGTCTCGACGCCGTGCACGGCAAAGAACTGGCCAACCGTTTCTACCGCATTCGGTGAGCCGGGTTTCGTCCCGGCTGGCGCAGGCAGGGCTGTCTGCGCTGTTTGTCCTGCTGATCGCGGCGCATGTGGCGGAGCTCGTACACATTCCCCCCATGCAGCGCGCCGAGGCCTGGCTGTATGACGCCTGGCTGAAACGTACTGCCCCGGCCGTCCTCGATGACCGCGTGGCCATTCTCGACATCGACGAGGCCAGCCTGAAAAGCATCGGCCGCTGGCCGTGGAGCCGCGACACCCTAACCACGCTGGTCGAGCAGTTGTTCGACCACTATGGCGTGCTGGCGGTCGGCTTTGACGTGGTGTTTGCCGAGCCGGACACCAGTTCAGGGCTTGGCAGCCTCAGGCAGCTGGCGCAAGGCGACCTTGCCGGCAGCCGCGACTTCCAGGCAGTCCTCAAACAACTGGCGCCGCAGCTCGATTACGACGCCCGCTTTGCCGCGGCGTTGGCCGAGCGGCTGGTGTCGCTGGGCTATTACTTCATTCCCGAAGGCTATGGCGACGCCCGCACCGGCATGCTGCCGCCGCCGTCGCTGCCACTGTCCGTGTTCGAGCCGCTCGCCCCCGGCACGCCGTCGGTCGGCTACGGCGCCAATCTCAGTGCGTTCCAGCAGGCCGCGCCGGCCGCGGGCTTCTTCAACCTGCAGGCCGACGGCGATGGCACGGCGCGCCGCATGGGCCTGGTCCAGCCGTTCGGCGAGGGCTATTTCCTGGCCCTGTCGGTGTCCACGCTGCAGGTGGCGTTCGGCGGCGAACCGGTGCTGGCCGGCGTCGACCGGCAGTCGGTGCTCGGGCGGCAATACCTGTCGCCGTGGCTGGAGGTGGGCGGGATCCGCATGCCCCTGAGCGCGGACGGCAGCGTGCATGTGCCCTATGGCGCCGGCGCGCCGTTCCCCTATATTTCAGCAGCCGACGTGCTGTCGGGCAAGGCGCCTTTGGCGCAGCTGGAAAACCGCATCGTGCTCCTGGGTTCGACCGCACCGGGCCTGTCTGACCTGCGGGTGACGCCGTTTTCCAACGCCTTCCCCGGGGTCGAGATCCATGCCCATTTGATCGCCGGCATGCTCGACGGCACCACCCGTGCCACGCCGCCGTGGGCAGACGACGCACGGCTCATCGCCGTGCTGCTGCTGGGCGCCTTGCTGACGGCGCTGCTGCTGCGCTTCGGGCCGACCATCGGGCTGGTGGCCACCATCGTCCTGCTGGCGCTGCTGCTGGCCGCCTACGGCGCGGCGTGGTCGCGCTTCCTGGTGGTGCCGATGGCAGCCCCGATGCTGACGCTGTTTGGCCTGTATGCGCTCAACACCGCCTATGGATTTTTTGCCGCCACGCGCAGCAAGCGCCAGATCACCAAGTTGTTCGGCCAGTACGTGCCGCCCGAACTGGCCGCAGAAATGAGCCAGGATCCGGCGCACTACACCATGGAAGGCCAGTCGCGCGACATGACCGTGCTGTTCTCCGACATCCGCGGCTTCACCAACTTCTCCGAAAAACTGCCGCCGACCGAACTCGCCGAAGTGCTCAACGCCTACCTGTCGACGATGACGCGCATCATCCAGCAGCATCGCGGCACCATCGACAAGTACATCGGAGACGCCGTCATGGCGTTTTGGAACGCCCCGGTGGACCTGGCCGATCACGCACCGCGCGCGGTGCAGACCGCGCTCGACATGCAGGCCGCGCTGCCGCAGCTGAATGCGGAATTTGCCGCCCGCGGCTGGCCCGAAGTGAAGATCGGCGTCGGCGTCAACACCGGGCGCATGAGCGTCGGCAACATGGGCTCGGAATTCCGCATGTCCTACACCGTGATGGGCGACGCGGTGAACCTCGGCTCGCGCCTCGAAGGCATCACCAAGCAATACGGCGTTGGCATCCTCGCCACTCAGCCCACGGTCGACGCCGATCCGCTGCACGCTTTCATGAAAATCGACGACGTGCGGGTGAAGGGCAAGGAAACCCCGGTGGCGATCTACGAGCCGCTCGGCGCCAAGGATGGTCTCGACGAAACCGTGCGTCAGGCCGCCGCCGAATTCGAGGCCGCCTACGCCGCGTATCAGAAACAGGACTGGGACGCCGCCGAAGCTAAACTCCGCGCGCTCAACGCGCGCGCCCCGCGTCCGCTGTACGATATCTACCTCGAGCGCATCGCGCATTTCCGCGAAGTGCCGCCGCCCGCGGACTGGGACGGCGTATTCGTCTACACAACGAAATAATCACGACACAAACAGCGATGAAACTCACCATCCTCGGCTGCAGCGGCGGCATCGGCAGCGGACGCCACACCACCTGCTTCAAGGTCGACGACGACGTGCTGATCGACGCCGGCAGCGGCATCACCACGCTCGATTTCGAGGCCCTGGTGAAGATCGACCACGTCTTCGTCACCCATGCCCACCTCGATCACGTGCTGGGCCTGCCCTTATTGCTCGACAGCGTCGGCGACATGCGCGCCGAGCCGGTGACCGTGCATGCCCTGCCCGAGGTGCTGGACGTGCTGGCGAAGCATCTTTTCAACTGGCAGCTGTGGCCGGATTTCCGGGAAATCCCGAGCAAGGCGGCGCCGTGGCTGCGTTTTGCGCCGTTGGCATTGGGAGAAGCGTTCACCCTGAACGGCCGTACCTTCACCCCGTTGCCGGTGAACCACGTCGTGCCTGCCTGCGGCCTGCATGTGGCCACCGCAGCGGGCAGCCTGGTCTTCAGCGGCGACACCACGCACAGCGACGCCTTTATCGCCGCGCTCAACGCCATCCCCGACCTGCGCCACCTCATCATCGAAACCTCGTTCGAAAACGAACTGGTCGACATCGCCAAGGCGTCGAAGCATCACTGGCCGGATTCGCTGGCGGCAGAATTGCAGGAATTGAACGTGCGCCCCGAAGTCTGGATCACCCATTTGAAACCAGGCAACGAGTCGGCGATCATGAACGAACTGCGCGCGGTGGCGCCGGGGTGGGGCGTGGAGGCCTTGCTGCAGGGGCAGGTGATCGTTCTGGAATGAACAATGATTTGCCCGGACTGTTAAGCCATGCCGGGGGCTTTGCGTTTACGGCCAGACAGTGCCAACAAGGGAAGTATCGTCACAAACAGCCATAGCGTCGCGGGCTCAGGCACGGCGGATATTGCGTATCCTCGGTCGTGAATAAGGATGGTTCCTTGCGCTGTCGGTAGGGCCTGCCGAGGCATTAAAGGATCGCAGTTCAGGCGGCATGTGTTCCCTTCCGTTGTTACGGTGTCGATTCCCAACTCGCCAGCAAGCGAAATGATATTTGCCCTGAGCGAAATGCTGCCTGCCAAGATCGATCCTGTAACAATAAGCTGTTCCGGTGTTTCCAGTGCCAGATTGATTCCGGGGGCGTCGATTCTCCCGGCGATCAGAATGTTACCTTGCGAAAATAGCTTCACACTCTGTGTCATCGGATCGAAGCGCAGCGTGATGCCAGTGCCAAGGCCAATCAGGGAGAAGTCGAAGATGCCATCGGCACGATAGGGCAGGATGTAATCCGTGTCAGGCGCAAGCGGGCCATCGACGCCTGTACGGGTAGGGGCAGATGCAGGGATGGGAGGCCCAGGCAGGTCGTTCGAGCCCGCAACGCTAAGGATTGACGCCCCAGAAGGGGGAGCCGAGCTCAACGTGAGCATCAGCGTCAGGGCATGAATCCATTTGCGCACAGATGTTTCTCCTCAGACAAGGGCTGGAGGAGCTTACTGGCAGGGGCATGACACGGTGATGTGTGGGTTATGGCCCGTTTGGGATGAGGATTGAAACAATACAAGCCCGAGATATCGGATATTGCCTTGAAGCCTACCGCAGCTTGAATCAAACGTGCAGGCTTGCTGACCTCTGCCCCTTAGGGTGCAAACCGCGCCAGCACCGCCTCGAACGCCGACGCGTCGAGGACGTCATACGCCTCCCGACTGAACAGCGTGACCGCGCCGGCCATTTCGCTCCAGCCGTAGCCGCGGCTTTGCGCGTGCAGGGCGTCGCTGTCCTGCGGCACGCGGGCGATGCAGTGCACGCTGCCGGGGCTGTAGACGAGGTTGTAGGGCAGGTTCTGCTGGTGCAGGCGGTCGATTTCGAGCCAGGCGTCGAGGGGATCGTCGAAGCGCTTGCACGGCAGGGGATACGCGGTGGGGCCGCCGTTGTGGACGAAGCGCACGGCCTGCACCGGCAGTGGGTCGTCCTCCACGAAGCTCTGGAAATGCAGGTGGTTGACCGAGGCGCCGGCACCGTGGCTGTTGTAGCCGAGGCAAAGCCCGGGCACGCCGGATTGCGCGCACACGTCCCAGGCCCAGCCGTGCAGTTCGGGGGCGAGGACTTGCGGCAGTTCGCGCTGCGGCTCGGGCACGAGGAGGCCGTGCAGGCGGGCGAAGGGAAACTTGTTGTAGAGCAGCCGCGCGGGCTTGCCAGCGAGTTCGCCTTGCCACAGCACTTCGCGCGCGAGGAAGGGTTTGTTGAAGTGGAAGCCGGCGCGGCTGAAGGGGCGCAGCAGGCTTTCGAAGGCATGGCCGCTGGCGCGCGGCGGGCGCAGCGCGCGCAGGGGGTTGAAGTGCACCTGCCACGGGCCGTCGCGGCGGCTTTGGAGCGTGCCGAGGCGGTCGAAGCCGATCATGGCGAGCTTGAGGAACACCATCAGGTCATCGTCGGGTTCGGTGAGCGTTTCGCCGCGCCGCAGGGTGTCGGCGACGGCGGCGGCGAGGTTGGCGTGGCGCTGGGCCAGCGCGGGTGCGAGCTGCGCCCACAGGGTTTTGTCGTAGGCGGCGTTGGCGAGCACGAGGATGTAGACGCCGAGGCCGCGATGGTTTTCCAGCATGGCGGCGAGTCCGTCGGCGAAATTGTGTTCCAGCGCGGACGCCGAGTTGAACGGTGAAGAAAGCGGGGACATGCGGTTCGGCACGACGGTTGGGAATCCCGTATGGTGCCACCCCGCCGTCATGGCGGGCATTCAGGTTTTTTAACCGGGGGTGCGCTGCGTTTATAGCTCGCCAAGGGCGTCCTGATAAACGG
>Ga0299912_10000878_pt1 | contig 24510 bp, 25 predicted proteins | sample RVTome_2_FD_207667 | JGI IMG/M metagenome (GOLD analysis project Ga0299912, IMG submission 207667) | Soil microbial communities from uranium-contaminated site in the Upper Colorado River Basin, Wyoming, United States - RVT95D214 (version 2) ... | reverse complement strand
CGGCGACTATCTGAACCCGACGCTGAAGGCCCTGTTCCCCGACCCCTCCTCGTTCATGGACATGGACCGGGCCGCCGAGATCCTGGTGGACGCACTGCAGCGCAAGCGGCCTGTCGCTCTGTTCGCCGACTACGACGTGGACGGCGCCTCCAGCGCGGCCCTTCTGGTGCGCTGGTTCCGGGCCATGGGCATGGAACTGCCGATCTATATCCCCGACCGGGTGACCGAGGGCTATGGCCCCAGCGCCGCCGCCTTCAAGCATCTGAAGGAACAGGGCGTCGAGCTCGTGGTCACGCTCGACTGCGGCGCGGCGGCCCACGACGCCCTGACCGCCGCCGCCGAGATGGGCCTGGAGGTGGTGGTGATCGACCATCACCTCATGCGTGGTCAGCCCCCTCCGGCGGCGGCCCTGGTCAATCCCAACCGGCCGGGCTGCAACTCCGGCCAGGGCGTGCTGGCGGCGGCGGGCGTCACCTTTGTGCTGCTGGCGGCCCTGAACCGCGAGGCGCGGGCGCGCGGCCTCGTCTCGGCGGGCTCGGAGCCCGACATCCGCCAGTGGCTGGACCTGGCCGCGATGGGCGCCTTCTGCGACGTGACCCAGCTCGTGGGCTTCAACCGCGCCGTGGCGTCCCAGGGGCTGAAGGTGATGTCCGCCTGGGGCAATCCGGGCCTGGCGGCGTTGATGCAGGTCGCCCAGAGCAAAGGGCCGGCCACGGCCTTCCACGCTGGCTTCATCCTGGGCCCACGGATCAACGCCGGCGGACGGATCGGGCGCTCGGACCTCGGCGCGCGTCTGCTCTCCAGCGACGATCCAGCCGAGGTCGCCGCTCTGGCCGAGCAGCTGGACGCCCTGAACACCTCCCGCAAGGAGGTGGAGCGCCAGGTGGTGGACGAGGCGGTCCGGCGGATCGAGGCGACTGGAGCCCCCGATGGGCCCGTGATCGTCGTCGCCGACGAGGGCTGGCATCCGGGGGTGGTCGGGATCGCCGCCGGGCGGCTGCGCGAGCGCTATCGGCGGCCGGCCATCGTCATCGGCGTCGACGCCCCCGCCGGGATCGGCAAGGGCTCGGGCCGCTCCCAGCCGGGGGTGAACCTCGGCCGCGCGGTGCAGGCGGCCTTTGACGAGGGGCTGCTGCTGGCAGGCGGCGGCCACGCCATGGCCGCGGGCCTGACCGTGCGCGCCGACCGCATCGACGAGCTTCGCGAATTCCTGGGCGAGCGCCTGGGCGAGGATTGCGCGGTCGCCCAGGCCGAGGACGTCATCGAGATCGACGCCATCGCCGCGCCCGGCGCCGCCGACCGGGCGCTCTACGAGGACTTCCAGCGTATGGCGCCCTTCGGCCCCGGCAACCCGGAGCCGGTGTTCGCCCTCTGCGGCGCCCTGGTGGAGCAGGCCATGCCGATGCGCGGCGGGCACGTGCGCTGCACCCTGTCGGACGGCGCGGGCGGGCGGCTGCGCGCGGTGGCCTGGCGGGCGGAGGAGACGGAGCTGGGACGCCGGCTGTTGGCCGGGCAGGGCGCCTTGCACCTGGCCGGGCGCATGAAGGCCGACGACTATCAGGGCCGGCGCGGCGTGCAGTTCGAGATCGACGACGCCGCCGACCCGCGCATGAGCGCGTGAACCTGGCCAGGATCGAGTAACCGCTCATGGATTTCGCGCGCCTCCAGAGCCTGGTGAACGCCGTCGTCAGCCCCAAGGGCGCGCCGGACGACGCCGAGATCGCCCAGCGCCAGCAAGACCTTCATGGCTTCCTGTTTAGCCAGATCGCGACCGACATCAGGAAGCGCAAGTTCAAGCGCGGCGCCGACGTCTGGCGGATTCTCGAGCAGGGCGCGCCCCTCATGGCGCTATCGAAGGCGCAGCTCTTTCAAGACATCTGGGTGCTGTTCGAGCTGGATCAGAAGCGTGACGGGTTTTTCGTGGAGTTCGGCGCCGCCAGCGGGGTGGGTCTCAGCAACACCTGGATGCTCGAAAAGCACTTCGGCTGGACCGGGATCCTGGCCGAGCCGAATCCGGAATTTCACGAGAGCCTGAAGGTCAACCGGGCGTGCCAGATGTCGTTCGATTGCGTCTACCAGACCACGGGCGACACCGTTCCCTTCTATTGCGCGAGCACGGGAGAACTCTCGGGGCTGGTCTCGGCGCGGCCCGATGACGCGTCAGCGGCAGAGGCCGAAACGCGTGTGATCCAGGTTCCGACCGTCAGCCTGCAGGATCTGCTTCGCCGCCACGGCGCGCCCACGGTGATCGACTACATGTCGGTCGACACCGAAGGCTCGGAATACGACATCCTGTCCGCTTTCGACTTCGACGCCTGGAACGTGCGGACCCTCAGCGTCGAGCACAACCGCAAACCCCAGCGGGCGCAGATTTTCGATCTGTTGACCGGCCATGGATACGTCAGGAAATTCCCCGAGCTGTCACTGTTCGACGATTGGTACGTTCGAAGGCCCTAAGCTGGGCCGAGCGCCTTGCGCGCCACGGGGAAGCTCGATATATCGCCGCTTCCTTCGACGGGCCCTTCGTCTATCGGTTAGGACATCAGATTTTCAATCTGGGAAGAGGGGTTCGACTCCCCTAGGGCCTGCCATTTTCCCCTCCGCGACTCAGCGAATCGCGCTGGATGGCGCCGCTGTGTTCAAATTGCGGCATTGACGCTCTCCTAATACGGGAACAATGTACCCGGGGAGGCGTTCGCCCATGATCGATAGGGCGGACGAAGAAGGGGCGGAATGTCAAGTTACGAACTGGATGACGCCGGGCCACACGAAGATTCTGTGCGGATTTCCGGACGCGTGAAGTGGTTCGATCCGGCCAAGGGCTACGGTTTCATTGTGCCCGACGACCCCGATCGCACGGATATGCGGGACGTGCTGCTGCATATCACCAGCCTGCGCCACGCCGGCCGGGAAATGGCGCTGGAAGGCTCCACCGTTGTCTGCGAGGTGGTCCGCCGGCCCAAGGGCTGGCAAGTGGTCGAGGTGGTGGAGCTCGACGACTCCGCCGCCACCCCGATGGAGCGGACGGCGCGCCCCGAAGGTCCCGGCTCCCGCCGCGATCGCGACCACGGAGGCTCACGCGGCGGCGGGCATGCCAGCTTCAGCCGTCCCGACGGCTTCGACCGGCCCGCAAGGCGCCCGCTGGTCCCGCAGGGCCCGGCCGAACGCGCCAAGGTCAAATGGTTCAACCGCACCAAAGGCTATGGCTTTGTCGTGCGCGACGGCGAACCTGGGGACATCTTCGTCCACATCGAAACCCTGCGCCGCAGCGGGCTGGAGGATCTTCAGCCTGGCGACGACGTGATGGTCCGCTTCGCAGAGGGTCCCAAGGGCCTGGTAGTGGCCGAGATCGAGGCGTCCCGCTTCGCGTGAGCCATTGTCGCATGAGTTTCAGGTGTTGAGCGCGTGATCCTCCGCCGGCTGTTTCTCGCGACCTTGGCGTTGGCGATCTGCGTCGGCTGCGCGGACGGCCGCGCGGCGCCGGCCGTCGCCAAGCTCAGGACCGAGCCGCTCGAGATCGTCACGGCCAAGGGCGCGGCGCGCTTCACGGTCGAGATCGCCGACACGGACGAGACGCGTGATCGGGGCCTGATGTACCGCACGTCGCTCAGGCCCGACGCCGGCATGCTGTTCGACTTCAAGACGCCTCAGGCCGTGGCCTTCTGGATGAGGAACACCCTGATCCCGCTCGACATGCTGTTCATCGACAAGGACGGCTGGATCATCAACATCGCCGAGCAGGCGCGGCCCCACGACGAGACGCCGATCCCTTCTCGCGGAATCGTGCTCGGGGTCCTGGAGATTGCTGGCGGGCGGGCGGCCGAGCTGGGTATAGAGCCGGGCGACAAGGTCAAGCAGCGCATATTCCGCGGGCGCTGAGCAAGGATTCTTGCCCGCTTGACCTGGTCCGTGCCATGAACGGCCGCCGGACTCACGGGGCGTGGCGCAGCCTGGTAGCGCATCTGCTTTGGGAGCAGAGGGTCGGAGGTTCGAATCCTCTCGCCCCGACCACGGCATCACGAGGGACGACATGCTCGCGCGCATCTTCAAGCCCGCCAAGACCGCCATGCAGTCAGGGCGGGCCAAGACCAAGGACTGGGTGCTTGAGTTCGAGCCCGCCTCGGCCCGCACGCCCGATCGGCTTATGGGCTGGACCAGCTCGGCGGACATGAACGGCCAGGTGCGCCTCAGCTTCGAGACGCGCGAGGAGGCGGTTGCCTATGCCCAGCGCCATGGGCTGGCCTTCCGGGTGCTCGAGCCCCAGGAGCCCAAGCGGGTGATCAAGGCCTACGCGGACAACTTCTCGGCCGACCGCAAGCAGCCCTGGACGCATTGAGGGCGGGCTCCGATCCATTCCCGGCCATTGGCGTGCGCCGGCCAAGGCGGATAGACAGGGCCGTGATCGACCCCGTAGCTCAACCGGATAGAGCATCCGCCTTCTAAGCGGACGGTTGCAGGTTCGAGTCCTGCCGGGGTCGCCAAGCTCAGGTCGCGGGCGCCGCCGCCGCGTAGGCGTCCAGGCCCCGGCGCAGGTCGGCGATCAGGTCCTCGGGGTCTTCCAGGCCGACGTGCAGGCGCATCAGGGGGCCGGCGTAGTCGCCCGGCTGACGCTGGCGGTCGCAACTGATCGCCAGGCTCTCGTGCCCGCCCCAGGAAAAGCCCAGGCCGAAGACCTCCAGCGCGTCCAGGAAGGCGTTCACCGCCGCCTCCGACCCCGGCCGCAGCACCACGCCGAACAGGCCGCAGGCGCCGGTGAAGTCGCGCTTCCACAGGTCATGGCCGCGGCTGCCGGGCAGGGCGGGATGGATCACCTCGGCGACTTCCGGCTGTTTCTTCATCCATTCAGCAACTTGCAGTCCGTTCTTACCGTGACGCTCCAAGCGGATGTCGAGGGTCCGCAGGCTGCGCAGCATCAGATAGGCGTCCTCGGGCGAGACCGACCAGCCCAGCTCGCGCATTCCGGCGTCGAGCTTGGCCAGCAGGGCTTCGTCGCGCACGGCCGCCGAGCCCATGAACACGTCCGAATGGCCGCCCACGTACTTGGTCAAGGCCTGGACGGAGACATCCACCCCATGCTCCAGCGGCTTGAACAGCCAGCCCGCCGCCCAGGTGTTATCCATCAGGGTTAGAATGCCCCGCGTACGCGCCAGCCTGGCGATGGCGGAAACGTCCTGCATCTCGAAGGTGAGGGAGCCGGGCGACTCCAGCACGATCATCCGCGTGCGGTTCGTGGCCAAGGCCATGAGCGCGTCGGCCGGCAGGATCTGGGGGTAATAACGCACCTTCACGCCGAAACGGGTGAGGAGCTGGTCGCAGAACACCCGCGTGGGCCGATAGACGTGCTGGCAGACCAGCACCTCGTCCCCCGCCTTCAGCAACGCCAGCATCGGCCCTGTGACGGCCGCGAGCCCCGAAGGATAGAGCCGCGCGCCGACCGCGCCCTCCATGTCGGCCAGGGCTTCGCAAAGCGCGTTCTGGGCCGAGAGCCCGGCGCGGCCGTAGCCAACCTGGGAGCCGTCATAGAGGGACGCGCCGGTCGGCATCAGCACCGTGGAGCCGCGCTGGATAGGCGGGTTCACCGTGCGAGGCAGGGGCCTCGGTTCCGAGCCCGCATGGGTAAGGCGGGTCTTGTCCTTCATCGCGCAGTCATGGGCCCGTGACCACGGGCGTATCGGTGCGGCCGCCCCATTCGCTCCAGGAGCCGTCGTAGACCGCCCCACGCCAGTGGCCGAGACGCGCGAGGGCCAGGGCGACGGTGCAGGCCGCGATGCCAGAGCCGCAGGTCGTCACCACGGGCTTGTCGGGATCCACGCCGGCCGCGCGGAAGGCTTCGGCGATCTCGTCGGGCGTCAGAAACATCCCGTCCGGCCCCACCATCTCGTGGGCGTAGAGGTGGAGGGCGCCCGGCATGTGTCCCGCGCGCATGCCGGGGCGGGGCTCGGGGGTGTCGCCGCGAAAGCGCGCCGGGGGGCGGACGTCCACGATCTGGGCGTGGCCCTGGTCGAGGCTGGCCCGAACCGCCTCCAGATCGCGCAGCAGATTGGCGTCCAGACTCGGCGTGAACTTGCCGAGCGCGGGCGGTTGGAAGGGCCCGCTCTCCACCGGCCGGCCTTCCGCTCGCCACTTGGCCAGCCCCCCGTCCAGCACCAGCACCTGCGGGTGGCCGAACAGGCGGAACATCCACCAGGCGCGCGGGGCGGTGATCAGCTCGCCGCCGTTGTAGATGACCACCGTGTCCTCGTCCGAGATCCCCAGCTGCTCCACCGCCAGGGCGAAGTCCTCCGGGCTCGGGACCATGGTCGGCAGGGGATTGGCCGCATCACGGATGGCGTTGATGTCGAAAAAGGCCGCGCCGGGCAGGCGCGCCTCGATGAACTCCGCCTTCGGGTCGCGCGGCGTGCCGGGCAGATACCAGGTGGCGTCCAGCACCTTCACCTGGGGATCGCCCAGGCGCTCGTGCAGGTGTTCGGTGGAGATCAGTGGGCTGTCGATCGCGGTCATAGCCATGGCGGCGCGGGCAGGCCGCGCCCCCTCAGGAACTCGGGGTTGAACATCTTGCCCTGATAGCGCTGGCCGAGGTCGGCGAGAATGGTGACGACGGTCTTGCCAGGCCCCAGCTCGCGCGCCAACCGGATCGCGCCGGCGACGTTGATCCCCGACGAACCGCCCAGGCACAGGCCCTCGTGCTGGACGAGGTCGAAAATCACCTCCAGCGCCTCGGCGTCTGGAACCTGGCAGGCGAAGTCCACCTTCAGGTCGGCGATGTTGGCCGTGATCCGCCCCTGGCCGATGCCCTCGGTGATGGACGAGCCCTCCGACTTCAATTCGCCGGTCGTGTAGTAGCTGAAAAGCGCCGCCCCCAGCGGGTCGGCCAGGCCGATGGCGATGCCCGGCTTCTTCTCGCGCAGCGCCATCTCCACCCCGCCGAGCGTGCCGCCCGAGCCCACCGCGCAGATGAAGCCGTCGATGCCGCCCTCGGTCTGCGCCCAGATTTCCGGGCCGGTGGTCTCATAGTGGCCCTGGCGGTTGGCGACGTTGTCGAACTGGTTGGCCCAGATGGCGCCGTTGGGCTCTGTCTTCGCCCGTTCCTCGGCCAGCCGGCCGGAATAGCGGACGTAGTTGTTGGGGTCGGAATAGGGGACCGCGTCCACCTCGATCAGCTCCGCGCCCATCAGACGGATGGCGTCCTTCTTCTCCTGGCTCTGGGTGCGCGGGATCACGATCAGAGTGCGATAGCCGAGCGCCGCGCCCACCAGGGCCAGGCCGATGCCGGTGTTGCCGGCCGTGCCCTCCACGATCAGCCCGCCGGGGCGGAGCTGCCCCTTGGCTTCGGCGTCGCGGATGATGGCGAGGGCGGCGCGGTCCTTGATCGACTGGCCGGGGTTCATGAACTCGGCCTTGCCCCAGATCTCGCAGCCGGTGATCTCGCTCGCCTTGCGCAGGCGGATCAGCGGCGTGGAGCCGATGGCTTCTAGCACGCTCGGCTTGACGGCTTCGGGCAGGGCGGGGGGCGTCATGGAGCGGCGGACGCTAAGGGTTGGCGGCAGGGGGCGCAAGGCCGGCCGCGCTCAGCGGACCGCCGCGTGGATGGCCTTCAGCGTGGCGAGCAGGCGCGCGGCGCTGTCCAGCGGCAGGCAGCTCGGCCCGTCGCACAGCGCCTTGTCCGGATCGGGGTGGAACTCCAGGAAGACGCCGTCCGCGCCCGCCGCCACGGCCGCCTTGGCGATGATCGGCACGCCGTCCCTGCGACCGCCGGTGGATCCGCCCGCGGTGCGGGGGTCCGCGCCGGGAAGCTGCACCGCGTGGGTGGCGTCGATGGTCACCGGCGCGCCCAGGGCCTGCATCGCCTGGATGCCCAGCATGTCGACGATCAGGTTGTTGTAGCCGAAGGAATTTCCGCGTTCGCACAGGACCACCAGGTCGCGGCTGACCACCTCGCCGACCTTCGACAGGATGTTCTTGCAGTCCCAGGGCGCAAGGAACTGGCCTTTCTTGATGTGCAGCCAGCCGCCGGAGCGGTCGATCGCCTTGGCCGCCGCGACCACCAGGTCCGTCTGTCGGCAGAGGAAGGCCGGAATCTGCAGGATCTCGGCGACGGCCGCCGCCGGCTCGACCTGGTCGATCTCGTGGATGTCCGTGACGATCGGCAGATCGTGCTTGGCCTTGACCTGCTCGAGCATCTTCAGGCCTTCCGCCAGGCCCGGCCCGCGATAGCTCTTGATCGAGGAGCGGTTGGCCTTGTCGAAGCTGGCCTTGAACACGAACGGCAGGCCGAGGTCTGCGCAGACGCCCTTCAGGTGCGCGGCGGTCTCCAGCGCCAGACCGACGTCCTCCAGCACATTCAGGCCGGCCATGACGACCAGCGGCTGGCCGTCGCCGATGGCCAGGTTGGAGCGGGTCATGGTCAGCGTCGGCATATGAGGTTCCGTCCGGTCGCGCGGTCCGCGCCGCTTCGCCTGCTGGGGTGTAGCGGCCTCGGCCGCGCCGCGCCATAACTTCGCTACCGTGCCGCTCCGCCGCAGTCGGAACACAGTCAAAGCCGACAACGCCATCGGGGGACGAGGAGTTGGATCGAATGCGGCCTTGCGTCCCCAGTCTCGCCGGCGCCGCCATCCTCCTCGCCATCGTGGCGGCCCCCGCCTGGGCCGATCCGGCGGCGGACAGCGGGCCGATGGCCACTGCGGTCCATGACGAAACCCAGGCCAAGATCGACTCTTGGCTGGCCGACTCGGCGGCTGACGCGCGCGAAGACGATCTGGGCGGCTGCCTCGCATCCCCCCTCCCGGACGGCAAGATGCACGGCGAGGTCGGCGCGTCGATCGGAACGGGCGGCTATCGCAGCGTCTATGGCGTGGTTCAAATTCCGATCGGCAAGCAGGCAGACAAGGGCGCGGTGACGCTGGCCTATTCCCAGAGCCGCGGCCGAGGCTGGTACGGGCGCGAGGCGTTCGGCGGGCCCCATGCCTTCGGACCGGGATACGGGTCCGGACCCTTCGGCGTCGTCGAACCGACGCTCGCTGGCCGGCCGTGCGGCGCGCGTCTAGCCCGAAGCTGCCTGGCCGAGCGGGACCCCTGCGCCTCGCCGCTGCGGTAGGGGCGGCGCCCCGGCGTCATGGCCGGGCTTGTCCCGGCCACCCATGAACACGAGACATGCAGGCAAACGCGGTGCGCATGGGTCCCCGGCACAAGGCCGGGGATGACGATTTCACAGCTACGCCGGGTTCCAGCCTAGGATCGATTTGATCTCCAGGAACTCGCCGAAGGCGTAGTCGCCGAACTCGCGGCCGTTGCCGGAGTGCTTGTAGCCGCCGAAGGGGACGTTCAGGTCCAGGCCGGCATTGTTGATGCTGATGTAGCCGGCGCGGAATTCGCGGGCCACGGCGCGGGCCTTGTCCATATCGCGGCTCTGCACATAGCCCGCCAGGCCGTATTCGGTGTCCTCGCCGATCGCCAGGGCCTCCTCGACCGTGTCGTAGCCGAGGATGCACAGCACCGGCCCGAAGATTTCCTCGCGCGCGATCTGCATGTCGTTGGTCACGTCGCGGAAGATGGTGGGCTTCACGTAGTAGCCGGTGTCCAGCCCCTCGGGCCGGCCAGGCCCGCCCGTCACCAGCTTTGCGCCGGCGTCCACGCCGCTCTCGATCAGCCGCTGGACCTTGTTCCACTGGGCCTCTGAAACCACCGGCCCCATCCGCGCGTTGCCGGTCGGATCGCCGGGCGTCCAGGTCTCGGCGACCTCCTTGGCGATGGCGCAGACCTGATCCATCAGGGCGTTGGGCGCCAGCATTCGCGTCGGCGCGCGGCAGGATTGCCCCGAGTTCTGCATCACCGCGTTGACCGAGCCGGTGATCGCCGGGACCAGGTCCGCGTCCTCCAGCACGATGTTGGGGCTCTTGCCGCCCAGCTCCTGATGCACGCGCTTGACGGTGGTGGCGGCCGCCCGCGCCACCTCGATCCCCGCGCGGGTGGAGCCGGTGATGGAGATCATGTCGATCCCCGGGTGCGCCGACATGGCCGCGCCCACCACCGGGCCTTCGCCCTGGACCAGGTTGAACACGCCGGCGGGCAGGTCCGCCGCCTCCATGATCTCAGCGAAAATCTCGCCGGAGAACGGGGCGATCTCCGAGGGCTTCAGCATCACCGTGCAACCGGTCGCGATCGCGGGGCCGACCTTGGCGCAGATCTGGTGGATCGGCCAGTTCCAGGGGGTGATGAAGCCGCAGACGCCGATGGGCTCCTTCACGATCCGGTGGCGGCCCCGGTCCTCCTCGAATTCGTAGGTCTTCAGAACGCCGATGGCGGACTTGAAGTGGTTGATCCCGATCGGCGCCTGGGTTCCCTGTGACAGCCAGGCCGGCGCGCCCATCTCTTCGGTGATCGCGGCGGCCAGATCCCCGACCCGCGCCTCGAAGGCTGTGACGATGCGCTCCAGCGCCGCCAGGCGTTCCTCGCGGGTGGTGCGCGACCAGGTCTTGAACGCCTTCCTCGCCGCGGCCACGGCCCGGTCCACGTCCGCCGCCGAACCCGCGCTCACCTTGCCGCACACGGCCTCCGTGGCGGGGTTGATCACGTCCAGCGTCCTGGGCGCGGCTGGAGCGACCCACTGGCCGCCGATATAGAACTTCAGGCTCTCGCGCATGGGGGTCCTCCTAGGGCGGAGCCGTCTTAGTGGGTTTTTCCGCGAAGGTAAGCACCCTCTCCACGCGTCATGGCCGGCCTCGTGCCGGCCACCCATGAACACAGTCCTTGCCGGAAAAGCCTGTGTGCATGGGTCCCCGGGACAAGCCCGGGGATGACGATGTGGGAGGATCACAACAACCCCAGCGCCTTGAAGCTGGCCACGCCGTCGCGGCCGACCACCAGGTGGTCATGCACGGAGATCTTCAGCGTCCGGCCCGCCTCGACGATCTCCTTGGTCATGTCGATGTCGGGCTGCGAGGGCGTGGGATCGCCCGAGGGGTGGTTGTGCACCAGGATCAGCGCCGAGGCGGAAAGCTCCAGCCCCCGGCGCACGATCTCGCGCGGATAGACCGGGGCGTGGTCCACCGTGCCCTGGTTCATCACCTCGTCGGCGATGAGCTGGTTCTTCTTGTCCAGGAACAGCACGCGGAATTGCTCGCGCGCCTCCTGGGCCAGGGCGACCTTCACATAGGCGAGCAGGGCGCTCCAGGAAGAGATGATCGGGCGCCTGGCGAAGCTCTGCAGGGCGATGCGCTGGGTCAGCTCGTGCACCAGCTTCAGGTCCAGCGCCGCCGCCTCGCCCACGCCCGGCACGGTCCGCAGCTCCCGCACCGAGGCGGCCAGCACCCCGCCCAGCGAGCCGAACCGCGCGATCAGCCGCTTGGCCAGGGGCTTCACGTCCGCGCGCGGGAAGGTGCGGAACAGATAGAGCTCCAGCGCTTCGTAGTCCGCCAGCGCTCCCAGCCCGCCGTTCAGCGCCCGCTCGCGCAGCCGCTCGCGGTGACCCGCGTGGTGGGGCGGTTCGGTCTTGGGGTTTGAGGTAGCCGCATTGGCCACGGAGTCGCGCCCTCGTCCTTCGACAAGCTCAGGATGAGGGCTACTGCGGCCCCAGTCCACATCCTCAGGATGATGCAGGATAGCGAAGGGCACAAACGCTCGTCATGGTGAGGAGCGTCGCGCAAGCGGCGCGTCTCGAACCACGCACGATAACGCTTACGCCCCGCCCGTGATCTCCGGCTTGTCCAGGCCCTTGGGCGACAGGGTGAAGATCTCCACGCCCGTCTCGGTCACGCCCACCGAATGCTCGAACTGGGCCGAGAGCGACTTGTCGCGGGTCACCGCCGTCCAGCCGTCATTGAGCAGTTTCACGGCGTATTTGCCCAGATTCACCATCGGCTCGATGGTGAAGAACATTCCCGGTTGCAGCGCGGCGCCTGAACCCGGCTCGCCATAGTGCAGGACGTTGGGATTGTCGTGGAACACCTGGCCCAGGCCATGGCCGCAGAAGTCGCGCACCACCGAGCAGCGCTGGCCTTCCACATAGCTCTGGATGGAGGCGCCGATGTCGCCGAAGGTGGCGCCGGGCTTGGCCGCCGCAATCCCGCGCATCATGGCCTCGTGGGTGACGTCCACCAGCCGGCGGGCGCGCGGCGCGACCTCGCCCACGCCGTACATGCGGCTGGTGTCGCCATGCCAGCCGCCGTCCACGATCACCGTGACGTCGATGTTGATGATGTCGCCCTCGCGCAGGGGGCGCTCGCCGGGGATGCCGTGGCAGACCACGTGGTTGGCCGAGATGCAGACGGTCTTGGGATAGCCGCGATAGAACAGGCAAGCGGGCAGGGCGCCGTTGTCCAGGATGAACTCGCGCGCGACCCGGTCGATCTCGTCGGTCAGCACGCCGGGCTTCACCAGCGGGGTGAGCAGGTCCAGGCACTCGGCCGCCAGCCGGCCGGCCACGCGCATGCCCTCGAAATGCTCGGGGGCGTGCACCTTGATGGCGTGGGTGCGGGTGGGAATGTCCAGGACGTCCGGCTGGCCCATGCTGCTCTCTAAGTCTTGGCCGTCGCGCCCCGCCAGGGAATCGGCCGGGCGATGCGGACGGCGTCCGTCCCTATGTCGCAATCGTAGGCGAGGATTTCAACGCCCCGGCCGGCCGCTTCGATCAGACCGGCCGCATAGGTGGGGTCGAGATCGGCGGCCGTATCGAACCGATCGCAGTCCGTGCGCTGGATCACATAGAGCATCACCGCCCGCGCGCCGGCCTCCACCTCGCGGGTCAGCTCCCTCAGGTGCTTCAGCGAGCGGGCCGCCACGCAGTCGGGGAATTCGGCCAGGCCCCCGCCGCGATGCAGATGGACGTTCTTCACCTCCAGCCAGCAGGGCGGCCGGTCCGGATCGCTCAGCAGGAAGTCCACCCGGCTGGCCTCGCCATAGCGCACCTCGCGCCGCGTCTCGGCGTAGCCGGCAAGCTCCGGGATCGCGCCCTCGGCCAGGGCCTCGGCGACCAGGCGGTTGGGATGCATGGTGTTGACGCCCACCAGCCCGCCGTCCGCCTCCACCAGCTCCAGCGTGTGCGGCAGCTTGCGCGTAGGCGAAGCCGACACCGACAGCCAGGCGACAAGGCCCGGCGTGTTCAGCCCCAGCATGGCGCCGGGGTTGGGGCAATGGGCGGTGATCTCGCGCCCATCGTCCATGGCGACATCGGCGAAGAAGCGCTTGTAGCGCCGCACCAGCCGGCCGCGCTCCAGGGGGCTTGGGAATCGCATGGCGGACACCTTAGGCGGTCGATCGGGCCGGGCGGAAGCCGGGGCGACAGGCGCGAGTCTCTGCGCTAGAAGGCCGGTTTCTCCCCAACCGCGCGAAGAGACGCCCCATGGCAGCCGCCCCTGAAGACACCCTGATCATGACCCTGCCGACCGGCGCGGTGACCATCGAACTGCGCCCCGACCTCGCCCCCCAGCACGTGGCGCGGATCAAGGAGCTGGCGCGCGAAGGCTTCTATGACGGGGTGGTCTTCCACCGGGTGATCGACGGCTTCATGGCCCAGGGCGGCGACCCCACAGGCACGGGCTCGGGCGGCTCTGACAAGCCGAACCTGCCAGCCGAGTTCTCCAAGGAGCCGCACGTGCGCGGCGTGTGCTCCATGGCGCGGACCAGCAATCCCAACTCCGCCAACAGCCAGTTCTTCATCTGCCTGGACGACGCCACTTTCCTCGACAACCAGTACACCGTCTGGGGCGTGGTCACCGAGGGCATGGAGCACGTGGACGCCCTGCCCAAGGGCGAGCCCCCGCGCCAGCCCGGCCAGATCGCCTCGGTGAAGGTGGCGGCGGACGCCTGACCGGTTGAAGACTTCGGACTTCGATTTCGACCTCCCGGACGACCGGATCGCTCTGCGCCCGGCCGAGCCCCGCGACGCCGCGCGGCTGCTCGTCGTTCCCCGCGGGGGGAAGATGCAGGATCGCGTCGTCCGCGACCTGCCTTCGCTGCTGCGTCCTGGCGACGCCCTGGTGGTCAACGACACCAAGGTGATCCGCGCGCGGCTGGATGGGGTCCGCACCCGCGATAGCTCGGCCGTGGCGGTGGAGGCGACCTTGCATCGTCGCCTCTCCCCCTCGCGCTGGACCGCCTTCATGAAGCCCGGCAAGCGGCTGCGGCCCGGCGACCACGTCTCCTTCGGCGAACGCGCCGACCGCGCCTGCCTGCTCGGCGCCTTGGACGCCACGGTGATCGACAAGGGCGAGGGCGGGGAGGTGACGCTGGCCTTCGACCTCTCGGGCCCTGACCTCGACGCCGCCATCGCCGAGCGCGGGGCCATGCCCCTGCCGCCCTACATCGCCGCCAGGCGGCCCGAGGACGCCCGCGACGAGGCCGACTACCAGACCGTCTTCGCCGAGCCGGAGGGCTCCGTCGCCGCCCCCACGGCGGGCCTGCACTTCACGTCCGAGCTGCTGGAGCGCCTCAAGGCGGCGGGCGTCAGCCTGCACCGCGTCACCCTGCACGTCGGCGCGGGCACCTTCCTGCCGGTGAAGACCGACGACGTGGCCGAGCACCGCATGCATCCGGAGTACGGCGAGGTGTCCGCCGAGACCGCCGCTGCCCTGAACGCCGTCCGCGCCGCGGGAGGGCGTATCGTCTGCGTCGGCACCACCTCGCTGCGGCTGCTCGAAAGCGCGGCGGGAGAGGACGGCGTCATCCGCCCCTTCGCCGCCGAGACCTCGATCTTCATCACCCCCGGCTATCGCTTCCGCGCGGCGGACATGCTGATGACCAACTTCCACCTGCCCAGATCGACCCTGTTCATGCTGGTCTCGGCCTTCGCGGGGCTGAAGCGGATGCGGGCGGCCTATGCCCATGCGGTCGCGAGCGGCTACCGCTTCTACTCCTACGGCGATGCGTGCCTCTTGGAGCGGACATGAACACCCCCGTCATCCCGGCCGGAGCGCGCGAGCGCGGAGAGCCGGGACCCAGTCTGACGGCCGCCTGGGTCCCGGATAAGCCGCTGGCGCGGCTTTCCGGGATGACGATATTGGCTGCGGCTCAATGACCGCCTTCCCCTTCACGATCTCCGCCACCGACGGCCCCGCGCGCACGGGCGTGCTTTCCACCCCGCGCGGGGACATCCGCACCCCCGCCTTCATGCCCGTAGGCACGGCCGGGACGGTCAAGGCGCTGACGGTCGATCAGGTGCGCCAAGCGGGCGCCGACATCATCCTCGGCAACACCTACCACCTGATGCTGCGGCCCGGGGCCGAGCGGGTGGCGCGGCTGGGCGGGCTGCACAGGTTCATGCGCTGGGATGGGCCGATCCTGACGGACTCCGGCGGCTTCCAGGTGATGTCCCTGGCCAAGATCGCCAAGGTGACGGAGGACGGCGTCACGTTCCAGAGCCACATCGACGGCTCCGCCCACGCCCTGTCGCCCGAGCGCTCCATCGAGATCCAGGCGGACCTGCTGGGCTCGGATATCGTCATGCAGCTGGACGAATGCGTGGCCTGGCCGGCGGAAGAGGCGAGGGCGCGCCAAGCCATGGAGCTGTCCGCCCGCTGGGGCGCGCGCTGCAAGGCGGCGTTCGGCGACCGCGACGCCCAGGCCCTGTTCGGCATCCAGCAGGGCTCCACCTTCCAGGCCCTGCGCCGCGAGTCGGCGCAGCGGCTGATCGAGATCGGCTTCGACGGCTACGCCATCGGCGGCCTGGCGGTCGGCGAGGGGCACGAGTCAATGACAGAGGTGCTGGACTACGCCCCCGGCATGTTCCCGCCTGACCGGCCCCGCTATCTGATGGGCGTCGGCAAGCCGCTCGACATCGTCGAGGCCGTGGCGCGGGGCGTGGACATGTTCGATTGCGTCCTGCCCACCCGCTCGGGCCGCCACGGCCAGGCCTGGACCTGGGCGGGGCCGATCAATCTGAAGAACGCACGGTTTGCGGAGGACGAAGCGCCCCTCGACCCCGCCCTCGATTGCCCGGCGAGCCGAGACTATTCAAAAGCTTATCTGCATCATCTCATCAAGTGCGACGAGATTCTCGGCCAGGTGCTCTTGTCCTGGCACAACATCGCCGTCTTCCAGGCCCTGATGGCCCGCCTGCGCGCCGAGATCGCGGCGGGGACCCTGGACGCCTTCCGGCGAGCCTTCCGCGAGAGCCAACGGGGCGATAATGGCGAGGCGGGCGGCTAGGCCGCTTGCCGCGCGCGAGCCCTTCCGCATATGGTCCGCGCGCTTCCAGATAGGCCGGTAGCTCAGCGGTAGAGCATTCGACTTTTAATCGAATGGTCGAGGGTTCGACTCCCTCCCGGCCTACCAGCCTTCGCGAACGGCGTGAGCGAAGGCTGCCGCGCCGAAGCCATCCATGGCGAAGGCGGGCGAAGCCGCCGTTCGCTACGGCCCGGCAAGCCAACCCTCGCGCCGTCTCCGCGGCCTCGCGCATTGAGCCGGCCGCGCCGCTGCGCTAAGCCCGCGCCACCACTGAGCAAGAGGGCCCCATGACCCAGATCATCGACATCGCCGCGCGCGAAATCCTCGACAGCCGCGGCAATCCGACGGTCGAGGTGGACGTCACCCTGGAAGACGGCGCCTTCGGCCGCGCGGCCGTGCCCTCCGGCGCCTCCACCGGAGCCCACGAGGCGGTGGAGAAGCGCGACGGCGACAAGACGCGCTATGGCGGCAAGGGCGTGCTCTCGGCCGTCGGGGCCGTGGACAGCGAGATCTTCGACGCCCTGGCCGGCATGGAGGCCGAGGACCAGCGCCGCATCGACGTCGCGATGATCGAGCTGGACGGCGTGGCCAACAAGAGCCGGCTGGGCGCCAACGCCATTCTCGGCGTCTCGCTGGCGGTGGCCAAGGCGGCGGCCCAGAGCGCCGGCCTGCCGCTCTACAAGTACGTCGGCGGCGTGGCGGCCCGCACCCTGCCGGTTCCGCAGATGAACATCGTCAACGGCGGCGCCCACGCGGACAACCCCATCGACATCCAGGAGTTCATGATCCTGCCGGTCGGCGCGCCCACCTTCGCCGAAGCCCTGCGCATGGGCTCGGAGATCTTCCACGCCCTGAAAAAGGCGCTTCACGGCGCCGGCCACAACACCAACGTCGGCGACGAGGGCGGCTTCGCGCCCAACCTCGGCTCCGCGCGCGAGGCCCTGGGCTTCATCCTGAAGGCGAGCGAGGCGGCCGGCTATCGCCCCGGCGAGGACTTCGTCCTGGGCCTGGACGCCGCCTCCACCGAGTTCTTCAAGGGCGGCAAGTATGTGCTGGAAGGAGAGGGCAAGAGCCTCGATCCCGCCGGCATGGTGGATTACCTCGCCGGCCTCGTGGCCGACTTCCCCATCGCCTCGATCGAGGACGGCATGGCCGAGGACGATTTCGCGGGCTGGAAGCTGCTCAACGACACGCTCGGCGCCAAGGTGCAGATCGTGGGCGACGACCTGTTCGTCACCAATCCCGTGCGCCTGGCCATGGGCATCGAGCAGGGCCTGGCCAACTCCATCCTGGTGAAGGTCAACCAGATCGGCTCGCTCAGCGAGACCCTGGACGCCGTGAACATGGCCCAGCGCGCCTCCTACACCGCCGTGATGAGCCACCGCTCGGGCGAGACCGAAGACTCCACCATCGCCGACCTGGCGGTCGCCACCAACTGCGGGCAGATCAAGACCGGCTCCCTGGCCCGCTCGGAGCGCCTGGCCAAGTACAACCAGCTCCTGCGCATCGAGGCGCAGCTCGGCGACCAGGCGATCTACGCCGGCAGGGGGGCGCTGAGGCGGGATTGAGCGACCTTTTCTGCGGCTTAGGTTGTGTTATCCAGGACCAATACCCTGGATATCATTCATGGCCGCCAAGCGACGAAATGGAAATCACAGCGCCCCTTGGCCTTTGCTCGAGATCGCTATCGAGCCCAAGTCCAAGGCCGACCAAGATAGGCTGGGCGTCGCCCTGGCCCGAATGGTCACTGAGAATCCCTCCTTCACCGTCCACACCGACCAGGAGTCGGGTCAAATCATCCTCGGTGGCGCAAGCGAAGAGCACTTGGCGGATCAGATTGAGTCGCTGATCCGCGTCCACAAACTCGATCTGAACATCGGCGCGCCACAGGTAGCGTACCGCGAGACCATCAGAAGCACGGCCGAGGTCGAATCCACGTACAAGATACAGACCGGCGGCGGCGGCGAGTTCGCGCGGGTGAAGATGGTGTTCGAGCCTGGCGAACCGGGCTCGGGCTATGCCTTCACCAACCGGGCCAGCAGCGGCGAAGTGCCTAAGAAATACGTCCGCGGCGTGAAGGCAGGATTGGAGCAGGCCAGGGCGAACGGGTTACTCGCCGGCTTTCCAGTGATCGACTTCAAGGCCACGCTGATCGGCGGCGCCTATCACGACCTGGACTCCAGCGTGTTGGCCTTCGAGATCGCGTCGCGCGCGGCCTTCCGCGAGCTGCGGAAAAAGGGCGCCCCCAAGCTGCTCGAACCGATCATGAAGGTCGAAGTCATCACGCCCGACGATTACGTGGGCGACGCCATCGGCGACCTGAACAGCCGCCGCGCCCATATCCAGAGCATCGAGCCCCGGGGCGACGCCCAGGTGATCACTACCCTGGCGCCCCTGGCCAATATGTTCGGTTATGCGAGCCAGCTACGGTCCTTCAGCCAGGGCCGCGCCCAGTTCAACATGCAGTACAGTGGCTACGCACCCGTACCGGTCGAACCGGAAGGCGATGACCCCAGGTTTCCGCCCGCAATGGCTATGCGGGCTTAATCCGCTAAATCGCCGCCAGCCGCTTATCCAGGTACGCCCCGACCCGCTGCTCCACGTCCGGCAGGTTCTCGGCCCAGAAGTGGGTGGCGCCGGGCACGACTTCGTAGTCGATGACGATGCCCTTCTGGGTGCGAAGCTTGGAGACCACGCGCTCCACCTCCACCGGCGGCACGATGGTGTCCGCCGAGCCATGCAGGATCAGGCCCGAGGCCGGGCAGGGGGCAAGGAAGCTGAAGTCGTACATGTTGGTGGGCGGGCTCACCGAGATGAAGCCGTCCGTCTCGGGCCGGCGCATCAGAAGCTGCATGCCGATCCAGGCGCCGAACTGGTAGCCGGCGACCCAGCACTGCGACGCCGTCGGATTGGACGACTGCAGCCAGTCCAGCGCCGTGGCCGCGTCCGCCAGCTCGCCGATGCCGGAGTCGAACTCCCCCTGGCTGCGGCCCACGCCGCGATAGTTGAAGCGCAGGACCGAGAAGCCGCGCTTCATGAACAGGTGATAGAGTTGCACCGCCACGGGATTGTTCATATGCCCGCCCGCCTTGGGGTGCGGGTGCAGGATCAGGGCGACGGGGGCGCTGGGGTCCTTGCCGGCGGAGTAGCGTCCCTCGATCCGGCCGGAGGCCCCGGTCAGGACGACTTCGGGCATCGTGTCTTTCTCGTTGGCAGAGCGGGCGACCCGCAGTCGGAATACTTGACCACCACGCTTGGTTTTCCTAAATGAAGCCCAATCGCGCCAAGGCTTTGAACGCCCATCCGGCGCGAGGGGGCGGTTTGTAGCACAAGCCGTCCGCGATGCGCGGGATTTCTGCGAGAGGATGGTGGCGCCATGCGCCTGAGCACCAAGGGCCGCTACGCGGTGATGGCGATGACCGATCTGGCCGCCAGGGGGGAGGGCCGCGCCGTGTCCCTCGCCGAAATCGCCGCGCGCCAGGATATTTCCCAGCCGTACCTGGAGCAGCTGTTCGCGCGGCTGCGCCGTCGCGGCCTGGTCAAGAGCGTGCGCGGCCCGGGCGGCGGCTATCGCCTGGTCAACCCGCCAGCCAAGACCCGCGTGGGCGACATCGTCTCGGCGGTGGACGAGCCGGTGAAGGCGGTCCGCTGCACGTCAAATTCGTCGGGCTGCATGCCGGGCGGGGGGCGCTGCCTGACCCACGACCTGTGGGAGGACCTCGGCCGCCACATCGAAGACTACCTCGCGGGGGTGTCCCTGGAGGATGTGATCAGCGGCCGGCTGGCCCGCCAACGCTCGCCGGAGGCCGCATGAGTTTCGGCGTGTACCTCGACTACAACGCGACCGCCCCGATCCGGCCCGAGGCGGAAGAGGCGGCGGTGTGCGCCCTGCGCCTGGGCGGCAATCCCTCCTCGGTCCACGCCACCGGCCGAATCGCCCGCGCGGCGGTGGAGATGGCGCGCGATCAGGTGGCGGCCCTGGTCGGCGCCCGCCCGGCCGAGGTGACCTTCACCTCCGGCGGCACGGAGGCCAACGCCCTGGCCATCGGCAGCGCCGCCATCGCTGGCGCCCGCAAGCCCATCGTCGCCATGGTCGAGCACGACAGCGTTATGCAGAACGCCCTGGCCACGGGGCTGGAGGTGCAGGGCTGGCCGGTGGACCGCAGCGGGATCGCGGACCTGGACTGGCTGCGCGCGCGCCTGGCGCTGTGGAACGCGGCGGACGGCCCTCCCTTCGCCGCCCTGGCGCTCGCCAACAACGAGACCGGCGTGATCCAGCCGATCGCCGATGTCGCCGCGATCCTGCATGACGCTGGCGGCTGGCTGCATGTCGACGCGGTTCAGGCGGCCGGCAAGATCCCCGTGGACATGGACACGCTCGGCGCGGACACCCTCGCCCTCTCGGCCCACAAGCTCGGCGGCCCCATGGGCTCGGGCGCCCTGGTCGCCGGCCCGCGCGCCAAGATCGCTCGCCTGCTGCACGGTGGCGGTCAGGAGCGCGGACACCGCTCCGGCACCGAAAACGTCTCCGGGATCGCCGGCTTCGGCGCCGCGGCCGCCGCGGCCCAGCGTGACCTGCCACAGTTTGGCGTCCAGGCGGCCTGGCGCGACGCCGTGGCCCGGCGCTTGGCCGAGACCACGGGCGCCGAGATCGTCGGCGCGGACGCCCCGCGCCTTGCCAACACCCTCTGCATCGCCACGCCCGGCTGGGAGTCGGCCCTGCAGGTGATGGCGCTGGACCTCGCCGGCGTGCGGATCAGCGGGGGGGCCGCCTGCTCCTCCGGCAAGGTGAGCCCCAGCCACGTGCTGACCGCCATGGGCCTGGACGATCTCGCCGCCTGCGCGGCGCGCGCCTCGGGCGGCTGGGGCACGCGGGAGAGCGACTGGACCGTCTTCGCCGAGGCCTGGCTGGAAGCCCACGCGCGCCACATCGCCCGCCGGCGGGAGGTGGCCTGATGTCCGCCATCACCCGGGAGACCATCGAGCAGGTCCGCGACCTGGAGACCTACAAGCACGGCTTCGTCACCGACATCGACCAGGAGTTCGCGCCGAAGGGCCTGTCCGCCGACATCGTCCGCTTCATCTCCGCCAAGAAGGGTGAGCCGGAGTGGATGCTGGCCTGGCGGCTGGAGGCCTATGAGCGCTGGCTGGCGATGGAGTCGCCGCAGTGGGCGCGGGTGGACTTCCCGCCCATCGACTATCAGGACCTCTACTACTACGCCGCGCCCGTGGAGACGGACGGCCCCAAGAGCCTGGACGAGGTCGATCCGGAGCTGCTGAAGACCTACGCCAAGCTCGGCATCCCGCTGAAGGAGCAGGAGGTGCTGGCGGGGGTGAAGGGCGCGCCGCGCTATGCCGTCGACGCCGTGTTCGACAGCGTGTCCGTCGTCACCACCTTCAAGAAGGAGCTGGCCGAGGCCGGGGTGATCTTCTGCTCGATCTCCGAGGCCCTGCGCGAGCACCCGGAGCTGGTCCGCAAGTACCTAGGCTCGGTGGTGCCGGTCTCGGACAACTACTACGCCTGTCTGAACAGCGCGGTCTTCTCCGACGGCTCCTTCGTCTATGTGCCGCCCGGCGTGCGCTGCCCCATGGAGCTGTCCACCTACTTCCGCATCAACGCGGAGGAGACGGGCCAGTTCGAGCGCACCCTGATCGTCGCCGACAAGGGCGCCTACGTCTCCTATCTGGAAGGCTGCACCGCGCCCCGCCGCTCGGTGTCCCAGCTCCACGCCGCCGTGGTGGAGCTGATCGCGCTGGACGACGCGGAGATCAAATATTCCACCGTCCAGAACTGGTACCCCGGCGACGCCGAGGGCAAGGGCGGCATCTACAACTTCGTCACCAAGCGCGCCGATTGCCGCGGCGACCGCTCCAAGGTGAGCTGGACCCAGGTGGAGACCGGCAGCGCCATCACCTGGAAGTACCCGTCCTGCATCCTGCGCGGAGAGGGGAGCGTCGGCGAGTTCTACTCCATCGCCATCACCAACAATCGCCAGCAGGCCGACACCGGCACGAAGATGATCCACTTGGGGGCCAACACCCGCTCGCGGATCGTCGCCAAGGGCGTCTCGGCCGGCCGCTCGTCCAGCACCTATCGGGGCCTGGTCTCGGCCCACCCCAAGGCGAAGGGCGCCCGCAACTTCACCCAGTGCGACAGCCTGCTGATCGGCAAGGCCTCGGCGGCCCACACCACGCCCTACATCGAGGCCCGCAACGGCACGGCCCACTTCGAGCACGAGGCGACCACCACCAAGCTCTCGGACGACCAGCTGTTCTACGCCATGCAGCGCGGGCTCTCGCGGGAGGAGGCGGTGCAGCTCCTGGTCAACGGCTTCGTCCGTGAAGTGCTGCAGGAGCTGCCCATGGAATTCGCCGTGGAGGCCCAGAAGCTGGTGGCGATCTCGCTGGAAGGGAGCGTGGGATGACGCCCACGAACGCCAATGCCGGCGCTCCCTTCCAGGGGGAAGGGAGAGCCGCGTTACATCCTCAGATGAGTCCCATGTTGCAAATCACCAACCTCCACGCCGCCATCGGCGGGACCGAAATCCTCAAGGGGCTGTCGCTCGGCATCCCGGCGGGCGAGGTGCACGCGATCATGGGGCCGAACGGGGCGGGCAAGTCGACGCTCTCCTATGTGCTCACCGGCCGGGCCGGCTACGAGGTCACGGCGGGCTCGGTCACGCTCGACGGCGAGGATTTGCTGGCCCTGGCGCCGGACGCGCGCGCGACCAAGGGCGTGTTCCTGTCCTTCCAGTACCCGCTGGAGATCCCGGGCGTGCCGGCGCTGACCTTCATCCGCACGGCCCTGAACGCCCAGCGCAAGGCCCGCGGCGAGGCGGAGATCAACGCCCCGGCCTTCCTGAAGCTCGCCCGCAAGACCGCCGCCGACCTGAAGATCGACTTCGAGATGCTGCGCCGGCCCCTGAACGTCGGCTTCTCAGGTGGTGAGAAGAAGCGGATGGAAGTCTTTCAGATGGCGATGCTTTCACCCCGTCTCTTAATCCTGGATGAAACCGACTCCGGCCTGGACATAGACGCCCTGCGCATCGTCGCGGACGGCGTCAACGCCCTGCGCTCGCCCGACCGCGCCATGCTGGTGATCACCCACTACCAGCGCCTGCTCGACTACGTGAAGCCGGACCGGGTTCATGTGCTGGCCGCCGGCCGCATCGTGGCCTCCGGCGGCCCCGAACTGGCCCACGAGCTTGAGCGCGAAGGCTACGAAAAGTTCGAGAAGGCGGCATGAGCCTCGCCGCCGCCCTTCGCACAGGCGACCTCGCCGAGTTGCCCGGCCGGCGCGACGAGGACTGGCGCTGGACGGACCTGCGCGGCCTGATTCGTATCCTGCCTCCGGCTTCGCCAGTCGTGGCGGAGGTGACGCACAACCGCACGCTCGACGCTCTCGACGCGCCGGCGGCCATCTTCGCCAACGGCCGCGCGTTCGACGCCGCGCCGGAGGTCGGGGAGGGCGTCCTGATCCGCCGCTTTGTCTCGGCCACGAACGAAACTGCTCACCATGCCGAGGCGCCCATCGAGGTCGCCGCCGGCGCGCGCCTGGTGCTGATCGACAGCTTCGAGGGCCAGGCGGACGGCTATCTCGCCTCGGCCCGCACGCCGATCCGCCTGGGCGAGGGCGCCGAGGTCGAGCGACTGGTCCTGCTGGACGACGCGGCCGACGCGGTGTCTGTCGCCCTCACAGAAGTCGAGCTCGCCCCCGGCGCCAGCTTCGCCCAGACCGTCCTCGCCTCCGGCGCCAAGCGTCAGCGGTTCGAGACCCGGGTGCGCCATCCCGGCGGCGGCGCGCAGGTGCGGCTGGACGGCCTCTATGTCCTGACCGGCCAGCGCCATTCGGACCAGACCACCGAAGTGATCCATGAGGGCCTGGACGGCGGCGCCGTCCAGCTCACCAAGGGCATGGCCGCCGATCAGGCGCGCGGGGTGTTCCAGGGCCGCATCGTCGTCCGGCCCGGCGCGGACCGCACCGACGCCCGCATGGGCCACCACGCCCTGATCACCTCCGACCGCGCCGAGATCGACGCCAAGCCGGAACTGCTCATCTATGCGGACGACGTGGCCTGCGCCCACGGCAATACGGTCGGGGCGCTGGACGAAGAGGCCCTGTTCTACGCCCGCCAGCGAGGAATTCCCGAGCCGCAGGCCCGCGCCCTCTTGATCGAGGCCTTCCTGGGCGAAGTGGTCGACCGCATCGAGCACGAGGGCGCCCGCGACCTCGCCCGCGCCTGGCTGGCGGCCCGTTTGGAGGGATGAAGTCGTGACCAACCGTGTCTTCAGCAAAGGGACGGCGCCTCCCTTCCCCCTGGAGGGGGGAAGGGCCGGGGATGGGGGTGGCGC
>Ga0299912_10000877_pt1 | contig 24522 bp, 21 predicted proteins | sample RVTome_2_FD_207667 | JGI IMG/M metagenome (GOLD analysis project Ga0299912, IMG submission 207667) | Soil microbial communities from uranium-contaminated site in the Upper Colorado River Basin, Wyoming, United States - RVT95D214 (version 2) ... | reverse complement strand
TCCGGCCACCATCCTCCGCTTGCAGAAAGCCGTGGCGCTCGGACACCGCCAGCTGCAGCGCCTGCAACACATCCCCTTCCGGCCGCAACACCTTCAGTTCACCGCCTTGCGCCGTCGTGGCAAGCAGCAACTGCTGGGGCAGGTTGCCGAGGTATTGCCGCACCTTCATGCCGAAGGCCGCCTGGTCGCTCAGCAACAGCAACAGGCCGTCGAGCTGGAACACGACCACGTCGGTGCCGACCCGTATGCCCTGACGGTTGATGATCGGCGCGGCGATCAGCAGGCGGGGAGCGCCGTCCAGCAGGAGCGGGCCGCGCATCACCGGCTGGGTGGCCGTTGCCGGCAACAGCGGCCAATGCTCCGGCGGCGGCACCAGGCCGAGGGTGACCGCCGCCTGGCCCACGGCATCCAGGCGTACCAGGCCGATCACGTCGGCGGACTGGCCGAGCGCATCCTGCAGGCGCGGCGCACTGAAAGCGACCAGCGCCTCGCGCGACATCTCGCCGCGGTTGTACTGCTCCAGGCGATCGCGGATCACGCTGCGGCTGGTCAGCTGCATCGCCACTTCGGTCAGCTTGGTGAAGTACTGCCTGATGGTCTGGACCTGGCCGTGCATCTGGGAATGCAAGGCCTCTTCGCTGTGGCTGCGCCCCTGCAGATACAAAGGCACGCCCGTGGCCAGCCCCACCACCAGGCCGGTGAGCAGGATGCCCAACATGGCGAAGGCGAGGATGCGGCGTTGCAGCCGGTCCGTTTTATGTGCGGTCACGCCGGCGGCTCCCGCCGCTCCAGGATGAGGAAGCTGAAGGAATAGGGATTTTTGTCGTCCGCCGCGTGGTCGCCGCGCTCGACTTCGTGCCAGTCGTTCCAGTCAAACTCCGGGAACCAGGCGTCACCCGGCACGTCGGCGTGCACCAGGGTCAGGATCAGCCGATCGGCCCGCGGCAGCATCTGGCGGTAGAACGACTCACCACCGAGAATCATAACCTCCGGCACATCGCCCGCCGCGGCCATGGCCTCGTCGATGGAGTGGGTCACCGTCGCACCCGGCGCCTGGTAAGCAGCGTCCGCCGTGACCACGATGTTATGCCGCTCCGGCAGCGGCCGGCCGAGGGACTCGAAGGTCTTGCGCCCCATCACCACCGGCTTGCCCAACGTGTGGCGGCGAAACCATTTCATGTCGCCGGGCAGATGCCAGGGCAGGCGGTTTTCGATGCCGATGACGCGGTTCTCCGCCAGGGCGACGATGATCGAAATTTTTAGTTTCGGGTTTCGAGTTTCGAGTTTCGGATTCATCGCCTCACCTTGCACCGTATTCACCGTCGCCTCCTTCGAAACTCAAAATTCGAAACTCCCGTTGCTATACAGCAACGGGAGCCTTGATGTGCGGGTGATGCTCATACCCGACCAGTTCGAAATCCTCGAAGCGGAAATCGAACAGCGACGTCACCGCCGGATTGAGCTTCATCTGCGGCAGGGGATAGGGTTCGCGCGACAGTTGCAGCTGCGCCTGTTCCAGGTGATTGAGGTACAGGTGGGCGTCGCCCAGGGTGTGGACGAAGTCGCCGGGCTCGAGCCCGGTCACCTGCGCCATCATCAGGGTGAGCAGCGCATAGGAGGCGATGTTGAACGGCACGCCGAGGAAGATGTCGGCGCTGCGCTGGTACAACTGGCAGGAGAGCCGGCCGTCGGCCACGTAGAACTGGAAGAAGGCATGGCACGGCGGCAATGCCATCTTGTCGATCTCGGCCACGTTCCAGGCGGAGACGATGAGGCGGCGCGAGTCCGGCGTGTTCCTGATCTGCTCGATCACCTGGCTGATCTGATCGACGTGGCCGCCGCCCGGCGTGGGCCAGGAGCGCCACTGGTAACCGTAGATCGGCCCCAGCTCGCCGTTGGGGTCGGCCCATTCGTCCCAGATGGAAACGCCGTTGTCCTTGAGGTACTTGATATTTGTGTCGCCGCGGAGGAACCACAGCAGTTCGTGAATGATGGAGCGCAGGTGCAGCTTCTTGGTGGACACCACGGGAAAGCCGTCCGCCAGATTGAAACGCATCTGATGGCCGAACACGCTTACGGTGCCGGTGCCGGTGCGATCTTCCTTGCGTGTGCCGTTCTCCAGCACATGCCGCATCAGGTCCAGATACTGCTTCATGCCTTACCTCTCTTCATTGCCAGCCCCATCAATACCACACCCGTCGCCAGCAGCGGCAGCGACAGCAGCTGGCCCATGGTCAGCCAACCGAAGGCCAGGTAGCCGATGTGGGCGTCCGGCTCGCGCACAAACTCCACCAGGAAACGAAACACCGCATAACAGATGGCGAACAGGCCGGACACCGCCATGGTCGGCCGCGGCCGGCTGGAATACAGCCACAGGATGGTGAACAGCAACACCCCCTCCAGCAGGAACTCGTACAGCTGGTTCGGGTGGCGCGGCAGCGGCCCGGCACCGGGAAACACCATCGCCCAGGGCACGTCGCTCACCTTACCCCACAGTTCGCCGTTGATGAAGTTGCCGATGCGTCCGGCGCCCAGGCCGACGGTCACCAGCGGCGCGGCAAAATCCACCACGCCGAAATAGGACAGGCCGAGACGGCGCGCGAACAGCCACAACGCCGCCATCACGCCGAGCAGGCCGCCATGGAACGACATGCCGCCCTGCCACACCTTGAACAGCAGCAGGGGATCGGCGGCGAAGGCGGAGAAGTTGTAGAACAGCACATAGCCGATGCGCCCGCCCAGCACCACGCCGAGGGCGACGTAAAACACGAAGTCGTCCACCTGGGCCGGCGTCATCAGGGCGCCGGGGCGCCGCGCCCGCAACCGTCCCAGCCACCAGCCGCCGGCAAAGCCGACCAGGTACATCAGGCCGTACCAGTGCACCTTGAGCGGGCCGAGGCTGAGGGCCACGGGGTCGATGTCGGGATAGGTCAGCATGCGGGGAGTATCCTTAACGGCAGATACAAGTTGCAAGATACAAGAGAAAAGAAGTCCTTCACTTGTATCTTTCCTCTTGTATCTTGCATCTGCTTTAAAGCATCACCGACCGCGCGGTGAAGCACTTGATGTAATCGGTCTCGGGGATGGCCGGGTGCACCGGGTGGTCCGGTCCCTGGTGGCCCTGCTCCAGGATCTGCATCTGGCGGTCGAGGTGGCGTGCGCTCTGGTGCAGCAGGTCGAGGAACACGTCGCGTTGCAGGTGGAACGAGCAGGAGGCGGCGACGAGGATGCCGTCCTTGCCCAGCAGTTGCAGGGCCGCCTGGTTGATGCGGCGGTAGGCCTGGATGCCCTCCTTGGCGTCCTTCTTGCGCTTGATGAAGGCCGGCGGATCGACGATCACCAGGTCGTAGCGCTCCTTGTCGGCGCGCAGCGCCTTGAGCGCCTCGAAGGCGTCGCCCTCGATGGCGTCCACCTTGCCCTCCACCCCGTTGAGCGCGGCATTGTGCTGCACCCGGTCCAGGGCCCGGCTGGAGGCGTCGATGCAGGTCACCTGCTCCGCGCCGGCCGCGGCGGCGGCGATGCCCCAGCCGCCGACGTAGCTGAATACGTCCAGCACCCGCGCACCGCGGGCGTGACGCTGCATGCGCGCGCGGTTGTCGCGGTGGTCATAGAACCAGCCGGTCTTCTGCCCGGTGAGCAGCGGCGCCTCGTAGCGCACGCCGTTCTCCTCCACGGTTACCGTCTCCGGCGCCTCGCCCAGGGCCGACTCCACATAGCTGCCCAGCCCCTCCGGCGCCCGCGCCGGACTGTCGTTGCGCAGCAGGATCACCCGCGGCTTGACCACCTTGTCCAGGGCCGCCACCACGTCCTCCTTCAACACCTCCATGCCGGCGGTAGTGATCTGCACCGACAGCACGTCGTCGAAGCGGTCCACCACCAGGCCCGGCAGGCTGTCGCTCTCGCCGTAGACCAGGCGGTAATAGGGACGGTCGAACAGGCGCTGGCGCAGCGCCAGGGCGATATTGAGGCGGTGCACCAGCAGGGAACGGTCCAGCACCTGGGCCGGGTCACGGCTGACCAGGCGGGCGCAGATAAGCGAGTGAGGATTCACATAGCCGCAGCCCAGCGGCTTGCCGTCGTTGCCCAGGATCTGCACCGGTTGGCCGGGGGCGAAGGCGGTGAGCGGCGTGCGCTCCACGTTCACCTCGTTGCTGTATACCCACAGGTGCCCCTGGCGCAGACGGCGTTCTTCGTTTTTCTTCAACAGCAGCGGGGCAAGTTCCATGGACGATACCGGCGGAAGGAAAGGGCCGGCATTATCGCAGAATCGGCCGCCCCGGGTCAGGGCGATGCGCTATAGTTGAGCTTATTTGTCAACATACCCTATATCCCCATGACCGAAGCGCGCAACCGCCTGCGATACGAAACCAGCCCCTACCTGCTGCAACACGCCGCCAACCCGGTGGACTGGCACCCGTGGGGCGAGGAAGCCCTGGCGCGGGCGCGGGCAGAGGACAAGCCGATCCTGCTGTCCATCGGCTATTCCGCCTGCCACTGGTGCCACGTGATGGCGCACGAGTCCTTCGAGGACGAGGCGACGGCGCACCTGATGAACGAACTGTTCGTCAACATCAAAGTGGATCGCGAGGAGCGGCCGGACCTGGATCGCATCTACCAGACCGCTCACCAGCTGCTGGCCGGCCGCGGCGGCGGCTGGCCGCTCACCATGTTTCTCGGTCCCGATCAGATCCCCTTCTTCGGCGGCACCTATTTCCCGCCCGAACCGCGCCACGGCCTGCCCGCATTCCCCGACCTGCTGCAACGCGTCAGCGAAGTCTACCGCCACAAGCGCGATCTGTTGCAGGAGCAGAATTCGTCCGTGTTGGCGGCCCTGGCCCAGACCAACCCGGCCGGCGAGAGTGCCGGACGACTGGATGAGGCGCCGCTGCGCCTGGCACAGACACAGCTGGCCGACAGCTACGACCGCCGCCACCACGGCTTCGGCGCCGCCCCCAAATTCCCCCATCCCAGCAATCTCGACTTCCTGCTGCGGCGCGACGACGCCGCGGCCCGGACCATGGCCCTGGACACCCTGCGCGCCATGGCGCGCGGCGGCCTGCAGGACCAGCTTGGCGGCGGCTTCTTCCGCTACAGCGTGGACGAACGCTGGGAGATCCCCCACTTCGAGAAGATGCTGTACGACAACGGGCCGCTGCTGGCGCTCTATACCGACGCCTGGCAACTGACCGGCGACGACGAGTTCCGCGCCGCCGCCGAGGGCATCGGCGACTGGGTGCTGCGCGAGATGCAGCACCCGGACGGCGGCTACTACGCCACCCAGGACGCCGACAGCGAGGGCGAGGAAGGCAGGTTCTATGTCTGGGACGATGCCGAGGTGCGCGCACTGCTGACGGCGGACGAATACCGGATGGCGGCGGTGCACTACGGCCTGGACCAGCCAGCCAATTTCGAAGGCCGCCGGCACCTGCACGTCGCCCTGCCGCCCGATGCCGTGGCCGCCGCCCTCGACATCGCGGAACCGCTTGCCCGCGAGCGGCTGGACGCCATACGCCGCCGCCTGTTCAACGCCCGCACCCACCGCACCGCACCCGGCCGCGACGACAAAATCCTCGCCGCCTGGAACGGCCTGATGATCAAGGGCATGGCCGGGGCCGGCCGCCGTCTCGGCCGCGCCGATTTCATCGCCTCCGCGCAGCGGGCGGCAGACTTCATCCGCAGCCGAATGCTGCATGACGGCCGCCTCGCCGCCACCTGGAAGGACGGCCGGGCCCGCCATCACGCGGTGCTCGACGACTACGCCTTCCTGCTCGATGGCCTGCTGGAACTGATGCAGGCCGTCTGGCGCGACGAGGATATGGTCTTCGCCCGTACCCTCGCCGAAGCGCTGCTGGAACACTTCGAGGATGAGTCCCACGGCGGCTTCTTCTACACCGCCGACGATCATGAACAACTGATCCTGCGCCCCAAGACCCTGGCCGACGAAGCCATCCCCTCCGGCAACGGTGTCGCCGCCCAGGCCCTCATCCGCCTCGGCCACCTCGGCGGCAGGCCCGAATATCACTCCGCCGCCGAAACGGCCGTGCGCGCCGCCTGGTCCGCACTGACGGACGCCCCCTATGCCCACACCAGCCTGCTGCTCGCCCTGGAAGACCTGCTGCGACCGCCGGCCATGGTGGTGTTGAGCGGGACTCAGGCACAGGTGCAGCCGTGGCAGGAGCGTCTCAACCGGGATTACCGGCCGCGGCAATACATCGTCGCGGTAACACCGGAGGCCAGGGAACGGCCCGGTGCGGCGCCGCCCCATGCGGTCACGGAACCGCCCCTCGCCTTCCTCTGCCATGGCCACCAGTGCCACCCGCCGCTACACACCCTCGACGCCCTGCTGCACACCCTGGCCGCGGTCTGATCACGTTTGACGCAGGTCAACGGACACGCCGTGCCGCTATGCTACGGTGCCGGCGGACGATCGTAATTACACAGGGATTATGTGAGAATCACGGACACTGTAGGCGGCCACACCGCCACGGTATCTAACAACAACAAGCGAACGGCAGGGAATGCATCGCCTGACGCGCAGGGGTAGTCATGTCGCCGTTCCGGACCATCAAGGCCTTCATCCTCACCGCCGCGCTGGCGGTATCGCTGGTGCTGTTCGTCGGCATGTATCTGGCCACCGCGCGCGTCTACGACCGCGCCGTGAACGAGAGCGCCGCCACCGTGGCCAACACCGTGGCCCAGGGCACCTTCAATGCCATGTACCAGATCATGCGCCGCGGCTGGACCCGCGAGCAGCTGACCGAGTTCATCACTGCCATTCAGTCATCGGCCCAGGGTGCGCCCTACACCGTCACCATCTACCGCGGCGATCTGGTCAGCGCCCGCTTCGGCCCCATCGAGCAGCCGCCCATCGACGACTTCGTCGCCGCCACCCTGAGCCAGGGCAGACCACACAGCGAGACCATCGAGGGCGGCGTGCGCAACAGCCACCCGCTGGTGGCGCGTACCGAATGCCTGCGCTGCCACACCAACGCGCGCACCGGCGACGTGCTGGGCGTCATCACCGTGCGGCAGGAGCTGGCGCCGCTGGTGGCCAAGGCCAAGTCCGATCTGCTGCTGCCGCTGCTGCTGATTGCCCCCCTGCCCTTCGTGGTCGCCTTCGGCGTGGCCCTGTTCCTCAACCGGCGCATCAACGATTCGCTCAACGTGCTGCAAGGCAACATCGACGCCGTCAACAAGGTGTCCGATCTCACCCATATCGAACTGCAGCACATGGACCTCGGATTCAACGAGCTCAACACGCTGTTCGCCAAGGTGGAGGAACTGGCCGGCAAGCTGCGCTCGGTGGCGGTGGACAAGGAACTGCTGGAATTCGAGATCCGCCTGCTGGAGAAATTCGTCATCACCTCGGAGGTGGTACGCGACTGGCGCGAGTACGTCAGCTATCTGATGGTCGACATCAACAAGGTGATCGACGCCTACACCCTGTTCTCCATCTTCAAGGTGGACGATGAGCTGTTCGACCTGGAAATCTTCTGGATCCGCCCGCCGTCCGCCGCCACGCGCGCGATGCTGGAGAAATCCGTACGGCGCATCATCGACAGTAGCGCCCACTTCAGCGACATCACCGCCGTCACCATCAACCACAACCTCGCCCAGACTGAGGGCCCCGAGATCGTGCTGGACAATGCCGATATCGAATTGCAGACCAAGACCCTGCTGGTGGACACCCCCAAGATCGGCGGCATCGTCGGCATCGGCGTCCACGCCGCGCTCAAGCGCGACGAAATGCGCATGCTGGTGATTGAGAGCATACTCTCCACCCTGTTGAACGTGGTCGGCTCGGTCAAGGCCATCTACAAATACACCAAGGACCTCGAGTTCTATGCCACTCGCGACCCGCTCACCAACCTGTACAACCAGCGCCTGTTCTGGGAGATGCTCGGCTACGAAGTGAACCGCGCCGAACGGCACGACTACCAGTTCGCCGTGCTGGTCATCGACCTGGACAACTTCAAGTCCATCAACGACAGCTATGGCCACGCCTTCGGTGACCGCTTCCTGCAGGCCTTCGCCACCTGCATCCACGGCGCGCTGCGCAACGGCGACGTGCTGGCCCGCTACGGCGGCGACGAATTCGTGGTGGTGCTGCCGGAGAGCGGCGCGGAGCAGGCCTATTCGGTCAGCGAACGCATCCTCGCCAACAGCGCCAGCCTGGCGCTGGAATCGCCGGACCTGGCGCGGGTCCAGGCCACGGTGTCCATCGGCATCGCCATCTATCCGGAACATGCCAAGGACCCCAAGGACCTGTTCCTGTTCGCCGACAACATGATGTACAAGGCCAAGACCACCGGCAAAAACCGCATCGGCTTCCCCACCGAGGAGGACGTGGTCGAGGTGTTCCGCAGCATCGGCGAAAAGAGCATCATCATCGCCAACGCCATCAACGAGAAGCGCGTGCTGCCCTACTTCCAGCCCATCCTCGACGTCGCCGCCGGCGAGGTCATCGCTGTGGAGGTGCTGTCACGCATCCAGCTGGAAGGCGAACAGGTGATGGGCGCCCACGAGTTCATCGAGATCGCCGAGAAGACCGGCCTGATCCACAAGCTCGACTACGCGGTGATGGAAAAGGCCTTCGAGGAGATACAACGCGCCGGCTACGCCGGCAAGATATTCATCAACCTGTCGCCACGCGCCCTGGTCCTGAACGAGTTCATCCCCGAGGTGAAGCGCCTGACCGCGCTCCACCACATCGCCCCGGCCCAGGTGGTGTTCGAAATTACCGAGCGCGACACGGTGAAGAACATCACCCTGCTGGAGCACTTCGTCAATGACCTCAAGCTGGAAGGCTTCGGCCTGGCCATCGACGACTTCGGCTCCGGCTTCTCCTCCTTCCACTACCTCAAGCGCTTCCCCATCGACTACCTCAAGATCGAGGGCGACTTCATCGTCAACATGATCAACGACCCGCGCGACCGTGCCTTCGTCCACAGCATCGCCGACCTCGCGCAGCAGCTGGGCATCAAGGCCCTGGCTGAATTCGTGGAAAACGCCGAAGTGCTGGCGCAGATCCGCGCGGCCGGCATCCCCTACGCCCAGGGCTACCACATCGGCCATCCCAGCCGGGAACTGCCGCTCACCACTGCCGTTCCGGGGCACAAGCAGGACTGAGCAGCGCGCCACGGTATGAGCTCCTTGTCCGGGCCGAACGGGTGCATGCGATCGTGAAACATGGTACACATGCCCGGTCGAGCACGACCCGCGCGGGCTCGTCCCGCCGCCGCGCCGAACTGTGACCGTCGACACTGTCCGGCGCTGCGGCCTTGCAAACAATACGCGGGTTTGACCATCAAGGACTGCACACCATGAGAATCATCCTGTTCGCGCTGCTCTGCGCCGTCGCGGCGGCTGCCACAGCCGAAACCAACTACGTCGATGACACCCTGGTGATTACGTTGCGTACCGGCCAGGGCAACGCCTACCAAATCCTGCGCACCCTCAACTCCGGCACCGCCCTGGAAGTGCTGGAACGGGAGGACAAATATGTCCGTGTCCGCACCGGGGACGGCACCGAAGGCTGGGTACTGGCCCAATACCTGATCCCGCAGCCCATCGCGCGCGACCGCCTGGCCCAGGCCGAGCAGAAACTGGCGCGCTTCACCGAGGAAAACCAGCAGCTGAAGAAAGACCTGGCGGCACTGAAGGCGGAAAAACGTACCGTCGAGGGCGAACACAAGCAGGTGGCGGGCACGGCGGAGAAACTGCAGGCGGAGCTGGAGCGGCTGAAGACCGTCGCCGCGCGTCCGATGGAACTGGAGAAGCAGAACCAGGAAATGCGCCAGCGCCTGCAGGAGCTGGAGCTCGATGCCCGCATGTTGGGGGAAGAAAATACGGCCCTGCGTGACCGGGCCAACCGGGACTGGTTCCTGGCCGGCGCCGGCGTCCTGTTCGGCGGGCTGATCCTCGGCCTGATCCTGCCCAAGCTGCGCAAGCGTCAGGGCTGGGGCGACTGGCACTGAGGTCTAGGAAAACTTCCAATACTCGACGCAGACGACTACATGGATGTAGTCGGTTGGAATGTCTGGAACATATTTCCCAGGCGCAGAGGACACCGGGTAGGGTGCGCACCGCGCACCAAAAACCGCTGCAACGAATCTCTGCGCCTCCGCGTCTCTGCGCCAGGTATTGGAAGTAAAGCCGTTTACCCCGGCATCACCTCGCCGAACAGGTCATGCTCACCCGCGGCGGTGATCTCCACCTCGACGAACTGCCCCGGCCGCAGGTCCGCACCGTTCTCGATGATCACCATGCCGTCGATCTCCGGCGCATCGGCGCTGGAACGGCCGTAGGCCTCGTCCTCACCCACTTCGTCCACCAACACGGTCAACGTGCGCCCCACCTTGTCCTGCAACTTGTCGGCGCTGATCGCCGCCTGCAGTTCCATGAAGCGCTCCAGCCTCTCCTCCTTGAGGTCTTCCGGCACCGCATTGGCCAGGGCATTGGCGGCGGCTCCCTCCACCGGTGAATAGGCGAAGGCGCCGACGCGATCCAGGCGCGCCTCCTCGATGAAACTGAGCAACTGCTCGAAATCGTCATTCGTCTCGCCGGGGAAGCCGACGATGAAGGTGGAGCGCAGGGTGAGCTCGGGACAGGTGGTGCGCCACTGTTCGATGCGCTGCAGGGTGTTTTCGATGTTGCCCGGGCGGCGCATGGCCTTGAGGATCGCCGGGCTGGCGTGCTGCAGGGGCACGTCGAGATAGGGCAGGATCACGCCTTCGGCCATCAGCTCTACCAACTCGTCCACATGCGGGTATGGATAGACATAATGCAGGCGTACCCAGGCATCGAGACTGCCCAGGTTGCGCGCCAGTTCGGTGATGCGCGACTTCACCGGCTTGCCGTGCCAAAAGCCGGTGCGGTATTTGAGGTCGACGCCGTAGGCGGCGGTGTCCTGCGCCACGATGAGCAGCTCCTTCACCCCGGCGCCCACCAGTTTCTCCGCCTCTTCCAGCACCTCGCCCGCCGGACGGCTCACCAGGTCACCGCGCATGGAGGGGATGATGCAGAAGGTGCAGCGCTGGTTGCAGCCCTCGGCGATCTTGATGTAGGCGTAGTGACGCGGCGTCAGCTTGATGCCGCCGGGTGGCACCAGATCGGTATAGGGATCGTGATGCGGCGGCAGCACGCCGTGCACCGCGGCCATCACCTCGGCCAGCGAGTCCGGTCCGGTCACCGCCAGCACCTGCGGGTGGGCGGAACGGATCACCTCCTCCTTGGCGCCGAGACAGCCGGTGACGATCACCCGGCCGTTCTCCGCCAGCGCCTCACCGATGGTGTCCAGCGACTCCTCCACCGCCGCGTCGATGAAGCCGCAGGTATTCACCACCACCAAGTCCGCGTCGTCGTAGGTGGGCACGATGCGATAACCCTCGGCGCGCAGGTGGGTAAGGATGCGCTCCGAGTCCACGGTCGCCTTGGGGCAGCCGAGGCTGATGAAACCGACTTTGGGAATGGACTTGCTCATGGCGGCGGCAGGTAGCAATTGGGGGCCATAGGATAGCAGGACCGCTCCTGCCGGCCCATGCCCGCTGCCGGTCATATACCGCATTCGGCAAGGCATACAACGCACGGCACGCCGAGCCTGGCGCAACAATCCCCGCAAAACCAATGACTCACAACTGGTATGGTTTCTGCTAACTACGGTCCGGACATTTCTCCTTCCGGCACACACCAGGGAAACCATCGGACCGTGAACAACAACAAACCTTATACGCCAGCAATCCCCGCGGCACGCCGCGGCTCCATCCACCTCGTCGACATTACGCCGCGTGCCGGCACAGCATCCGCCGCCCTCCTTCTGGGCGCAGTCGCCGCCACCGTGGCGGGTGCCGTGCGCGCGGCGGACGATGCGGGAGCCGACGCCGTTTCCCTGGGCGACATCGTCATCACGGCCACCCGCACCGCGACGGACATTTCCGACGCGCCCGCCGCCGTCAGCGTGGTCACCGGCGAGGACATCGAGCGGCAGGGCACGGTCCATCTCGTCGACGCGCTGAAGAACCTGCCCGGCCTGATGGTGCGCGACAACGGCGGCAATCCCAGCGCCTGGAGCCAGCAGGTGATCATGCGCGGCGTCGCCGGCTACAACCGCAACGCGGTTCTGGTCGACGGGCAGTCGCTCAACAACGCATTCTCCGCCGGCGCCAACTGGTCGATGATCGATCCCAACGCCGTCGAGCGTGTCGAGGTGGTGCGCGGCCCGTTTTCGTCCCTCTATGGCGGGTCGGCCATGGGCGGCGTGGTCAACATCATCACCAAAAGACCGAACGGACGTGAAATCACCGCCAAGGCCGGTGTCGGCAGCAACAACCTGCGCTACGGCTATGCGTCCTACGCCAACCGCCTCAACGATAAAGTCGGCCTGCGCCTGGAAGCGGGGCAGAAGGCCGGCGACGGCTACGTCCAGGACCTGGTGGTGAAGACACCGTCGACCGGTACCGGTACGGCGGTGGACGGCTTGCAGCCGACCCAGACGACGGCGGGCAGTACCGCCTACGTCGTGGGGGACAAGGGCAAGACGCCGTGGTGGCAGCAGAATGCCGGCCTGACGCTAGACCTGGCTACCGCTCCCAACACCACCGTCACCCTGGGGCTGCGCTACCACAAGCACCAGAACAGCTTCGACGCCTACAACACCTACCTGACCGACGCCTCGACCGGCGCACCGATCGTCAGCGGCAGCGTGGCAGTCAATGGCACGCAGCGCGTGACGCTGCGAGAAAGCGATTTCCTGTTCGGCGGCAACGGTGAAGAGGTCACGCGCCTGACCGCCGCCTATGAACGCAAGCTGGACGCCGGCGCCAACCTGAAGTTCGACGCCCTCTACACGGCCAACGGCTACTGGTACATCACACCGACCGCAGGCACTGCCACCGCATCCGGCGGCAGCGGGAAATTCGTCGACATCCCCACCGATCGGCTCAGCGCCAACGCCACCTATAGCCTCGCGCTGTCCGACACCCATTTTCTGGTTTCCGGTGCGGCGTTCACCCGCAGCACCCTGGCCAAACGCGAGAGCACCATCAGCGACTGGCGCGATCGCGACAGCACCGTGACTGCCCGCAACACCTTTGTCGCCGACGGCGAAAACATGACCTACGCCGTCTATCTGCAGGATGAGGTGACGCTGGCGCCGTCCCTCACCGCCTATCTCGGCGCCCGCTACGACCACTGGACCACCCATGGCAGCTATGCACAGGTCATCACCCCGGTGTTCCAGGGCGACTATGCGGAACGCAGCAAATCCGCCCTCAGCCCGAAACTGTCGCTGGTCTACGCGCCGACCGCGCAAACCACGCTACGCGCCTCGGCGGGCAGCGCCTTCCGCGAACCGACTCTTTCCGACATGTACTCCACTTGGTCTTCGAGCAGCGGCGCCATCTACTTCTCCAATCCCGACCTCAAACCGGAAACCATAACTTCCTACGAAATCGGCGGGGAGCACCGCCTGAGTGCCGCCACCCGGCTGACCGCCACGGTATTCCACAATGAAATCACCGACATGATCGCGTCCGATCGCCTCAACGACGGCACCAGCAACCGCATTCAGGTGAACATCGGCAAGGCCGAGTCGCGCGGCTTCGAGATGGAGCTCAGGCACCGCTTCGACAGCGCCGTCACCGGCTTCGTCAATTACACACTGACCAACAGCAAGATACTGGATAACCCGAGCGCCCCCACCACCGTCGGCAAGCGGTTGACCTTGATCCCGGAACGCGCGGCCAATATCGGCCTCGAACTCCAGCGCGGCCCGCTGTCCGGCTACCTTGCCGCCCGCTACGTCGGCAAGATGTACGGCAACAGCAGCAACACCGATGTGGTCAACAACGTCTACGGCAGCTACGACCCGTACACCGTCGTCGACGCCAAGATCGGTTACCGGCTCGGTGATACGTTCAATGTCTCCCTCAGTGTCTTCAATCTGCTCGACCGCCGGTATTACCTGAACAGCATCGCGCCGCGACGCACGGTGCTGGCCGAAGTGACAGCGAACTTCTGATGCCGCCCGGACGTGGAGCGATGACGATGAACATGAAGCAAACCCTGACAGCCGCCACCTTCTCCCTGGCCCTGCTGCTGCCGGTGCCGACCTTGTGCGCGGATCAGCTGCTGTGGCTGACCGACGCGCGCCCGGCTCGGAACACGCCGGTAACGGAGCAGGACCACGCCGCCGGCACGGCATCCGCGGCCGACGAAGTGGATCTGCCGCAAAGCGAGAGCAAGCGACTATGGCTACGCCGCGGCAACGACCCGCTCCGTGCATCCTATGTCGCCGCCGATGCCGTCGCTGGCGAGGTGCACCTGCTCGACCGCCACGGTGACCGCATCCCCCTGGCGCCCGGCGTCAAGGCCATCCCATTCCACGTCACCATGACCCTCGATGAACTCGGCTTCTACAACGCCTACCTGGTGGAGCGGAAGGTGCAATCCGATACGCTGCAGGTGGAAATCGCCAAGTTCGAGGTATTGAAGGGCACCTGCTGCAAAAAGGGCATCGAGCAGGAACAGACCCGGGCCTTGAGCGATGCGGAGATACCGCTGGAGCTGGTGCGCGAACACCATCCGGACGAAGGACTGATGACCCGCATCACCTCCGGCGACGAAGTGGTGCTCAGCGTCCTCCGCCATGGCCGGCCAGCCGCCGGCGTGCCCGTGACCCTGACCACCCAGCAGGGCTGGCGCAGCATCCGGGAAAGCGACGCCGAGGGCCGCGTCGCCTATACGATGCTGCGCGATTATTTTCCATCCTGGCATGAATTCAAGCGCCGGCACCGGGACACCTTTCTGGTCAGTGCCAGCCTGGAGGAGGAAGTCGGCGGCGTCTATGACGACACGCCTCACCGAGCCATCCGCTACACCACGACCTTGTCGGGCCACTATTACCCGTCGTCCCATGACTACCGTTCCTACGCCTGGGGCCTGGGCCTGACCCTGCTCGTGGCGGCGTTCGGCGGCACCTCCATCTACCTGTATCGCCGCCGCCGTGTGCGGCCGTTCAAGGAGGTACGCTTCGATGGGCAGGCTTAAGGACGCCGTCAACGGCGTGGATTTCAACCGCTTCCGCTTCTGGCTGCAACTGGCATTTTTTGTTTTCCTGGTTTACGGCGGCTTCTTCGCCGTTGAGCTGGGCAACCAGTTGCCGACGTTTTCCTGCGGCTACAACAGCGAAGGCCGCGCCGGCATGTGTTACCTGATGAGCCTGCAACACCAGCTCGCCTGGCCCTGGCCCAAGCTGTTCGGTGTCGCCGCACTCACGGTGGTCACGGGCCTCGGCGTGTTTCTGCTGTGGTTCGCCCTGCTCAACAAGGCCTGGTGTGGTTTCGCCTGCCCGCTCGGTACGCTGCAGGACTGGATCACCACCTTGCGGCGCCGCCTCGGCGTGCGCTATTCGCGCTATACCCAGGGACAGTTCCGTCGCCTCACCACCATCAAATACCTGCTGCTGGTGCTGGCCCTGCTGCTGCCCCTCGGTATCGGCGGCGGCATGCTGTCCAAGGACATGCGCACCCCGTTCTGCGATATCTGTCCCGCGCGCATGATCATTCCCACCCTCACCGGAAACTTCAGTCACTGGACCATCGACTTCTCCACCAAGACCGCCATGGTGATGAGCGCCCTCGGCCTGATCGTCACCGGCCTGTTCTTCATCGGCGCCTTCGTCAAGAAGCGTTTTTTCTGCTTCTTCTGCCCGATGAGCGCACTGCACTACCTGTTTTCCAGGCTGGCCCTGCTGCGGCTGACAAAGGACGGAGCCAAGTGCACCCGCTGCGGCGACTGCTACCGCGTATGCGACATGGATATCCGGGAAATCGCCGATGCGGTCGACAGACCGCAAATCATGATGGATGACTGCACCCTATGCCTGAAATGCGTGGCCTCCTGCCCCGAGGAGGGCGCCCTCAAGGCCACCTTCGCCGGCATCCCGATCTTCGAATCCACCGAGCGGGGATTCATCAAGCGGATGAATAAGCCCTAGACTGCCGCCACGCACCCGATATCGGGCGCTCAAGTCTTCCGGCCGCGCAGCACCCACACCTGCATCAGCACCCCCGCCAGGAGGGCGCAGGCCGCGGAAAAGGCAAAGGCCACGCCGGACGACCAGGTCTGCCACAGCCAGCCGAAGATCAGGGACGCCGGCAGCAACAGCACGCCGGCGGTGAGATTGAACCAGCCAAAGGCCGTGCCGCGGCGCTCGGCGGGCGCCAGGTCCGCGACCAGCGCCTTCTCCACGCCTTCGGTCGCGGCCAGGAACAGGCCGTAGAACGCGAACAGGGCAAACAGCTGCGGACCGTCGTGGCCGATACCGCCCAGGGCGAGATAAAACAGCCCGTAGGCCGTGTAACCACCGACCAGCAGTCTCCTGCGGCCGAAACGATCGGACAGCGCGGACAGGGGCGTCGAAAACACCATCGCCACCACCGAGACCGCGGCCCACAGCAGGGGGACCGTGGCCGCGGCCACTCCCAACTCCTGTGCCCGCAGCAGAAGAAACATGTTGGATGAATTCCCCAGGGTGAACAGGGCGATGACCACCAGGTAGCGCTTGAACACCGGCGGCATGCCGGCCAGATGCCAGTCGATGGTACGCGGCTCCGGCGCGGCGATCTGCGGCTCGCGCAGGGCGAGGGCCAGCCCGAGGCACAACAGCGCCGGCACGATGGACCACAGAAAGATGTCCCGCAGCGGCATATGCAGCGCCAGCAGCGCGGCGGCCACCAGCGGTCCGATCACGGCCCCGGCATTGTCCAGCGCCCGGTGCAGGCCAAAGGCCAGGCCGCGCCGCTCCGCCGGTACCCACGCCGCCAGCAGGGCATCGCGCGGCGAGGTGCGCAGGCCCTTGCCGACCCGATCGGCGAAGCGTAGCGCCAGCAGCCAGGGCCAGCTGGCGACAAAGGCGATGAGCGGACGTCCGAACCCCGCCAGACCGTAGCCGAACACTATCCACGGCTTGGTACGGTGGGTGCGATCGACGATGACGCCGGAGAACAGCTTGAGCAGGGACGCCGTCGCCTCGGCGATGCCCTCGATCACCCCCAGGACACGGGGTCCGGCCATCAGCACCGAGGCCAGGTACAGCGGAATCAGCGGATACAGCATTTCCGACGCCGCATCGTTCAGCAGGCTGATCAATCCGATCAGCCAGACAGTGCGCGGCAGCTGGCGCAGACCGGACAGCATGCTAGCCGCTGCGCGTGCCATGACCGTAGTCCACGCCGAATCTCCGCTGCATGTCCGTATCCATGTTGCGAGCCTGTTCAAAGCTATAGCACAGGACCGCGGCCGTGGACTTGCCCGCAGCGGAACAATGGGCTTCAATGAAAGCCCAGGCCCAGCAAAGAGACCACACCCGACCATGAGCTGCATCTTCTGCAAAATCGCCGCCGGCGAAATCCCGGCCACCATCGTCCACCAGGACGACAGCGTGGTGGCCTTCCGCGACCTGAACCCGCAGGCGCCAACCCATATCCTGATCATCCCGCGCAAGCACATCGCCACCGTCAACGACCTGGGGGAAGACGATGCCGCCATTGTCGGCCGGCTGTTCCTGGCCGCGCGCAAACTGGCCGCCGAACTGGGTTTCGCCGACGACGGCTACCGCCTGGTGATGAACACCAACGCCGGTGCCGGACAGACCGTGTTCCACATCCACCTGCACCTGCTCGCCGGCCGCAACTTCGGCTGGCCGCCGGGATAACCCCAGTTGCAAATGACAAGTTTCAAGCGGCAAGAAACTGCCTCTAAACTTGTCACTTGCAACTTGCCACTTGGGACTTATCAAATGAAACCCGAACTGGTCAGCTTCAAACTCTGTCCCTTCGTGCAGCGCTCGGTGATCGTGATGCGGGAAAAGGGCGTGCCCTTCGACATCACCTACATCAACCTGAAGGAACCGCCGGAATGGTTCAAGACCATCTCCCCGCTGGGCAAGGTGCCGCTGCTCAAGGTGGACGACACCGTGCTGTTCGAGTCCGCGGTGATCATGGAGTATCTGGACGAGGTCAATCCGCCTTCGCTGCATCCGGCCGATCCACTGCGCAAGGCGCACAACCGGGCCTGGATCGAGTTCGCCTCCGGCCTACTGGCCGGGCAATACAACCTGACCATGACGGCCCAGGACGAAGCCACCTTCAACTGCCAGCGCGACGAACTGCGCACCCGGCTGAAGCAGCTGGAGCAGCAGATTGCCGGGCCGCTGTTCAACGGCGAAGAGTTCGCCCTGGTGGACGCGGCCTTCGCGCCCTACTTCATGCGTCTGGAACTGCTGGAGGGATGGAGGCCGCTGGGCCTGTTGCAGGGACTGCCGAAGGTGACGGAATGGGCACGCCAGCTGCTGGAGCGCCCGGCAGTACAACAATCGGTGGTGCAGGAATTCGCCGAGCTCTACCGCAAGCACATCCAGACGACGGCGGCCTACGGCGCCACGGTGTTCGGATTGGGTTAGGGAAGGTCTGAACAAGTCCATCCTGGACTTTTCGTTGCTGGAAAATTCAGAGCGTCCCTAGAGCTCCAGCCCGCCGAAGCGCTGCGCGACGCGCTCCTTGTCCCAGCGTACGCCCAGATAGGCGCCGAGGAAGAACAGCGCGATCAGCGCCACGGTGTAGTAAATCCAGGTATAGCCGCCTTCTGCGCTGCGCAGCTCAGCGGTCAGCTCGGCGACCCTGGCCTGCAACTGGGCGTTCTCCGCCTGCAAGGTATCGATGCGCGCCGTCAGCTGCGTGACCTGCGCGCTGCTCTCGCCGCTGCTGCTGCGCAGACTCGCCAGCTCGGCCTGCAACCGGTCGCGCTCCTTCTCCATCCGCTCCAGACGCAGCCGCGCCGGCAGTTCGCCGCTGGCATAGACCTCGCTGATCCAGCCCTCGATGCCATTCGCCGTGCGCACGCGCATATGGCCATCCCGGCGTTCCAGCACCTGCAACTCGGCACCGGACGTCACCACGGTAACGGGGACATCGCTGGAATTGGGTTCGGCACGCACACCCACGCGCAGGACGTCACTGATATAGACGGTCTCCGCCATCGCGGGGGCGAGGAACAGCAGCGCTAACAGAAAGAGTGCCTGTCGCATCTCTATCAATCCTTTGTCGTTATTCTGGACAGCATCGCCATCATACGTGTTCGCGCCCGCGCCTGTCACCCGCGTCAGATCAACCAGGCAAACCATAACGGCAGGGTAATCATGCTCAAAGCGGTGGTCACGGTCACCGCCATCGCATACAGGCCCGTATCAAGATTGTAGCGATCGCACAGCACGATACCGAGCACCATGCTCGGCATCGCGGCCTCCAGCACCACTGCGGCCAGGGTCTGTCCCTGCAGGCCGATGGTTGCTGCCAGCCCCCAGATGAGCAACGGCATGAGCATGAGCTGGATCAGCGCCACCGGCAGCACCAGTGGGATCTGGTGGCGCCAGGTGCCGGCCCAGCGCAGGCCCAGGCCGAGGGAAAACAGCATCAGCGGCACCACGCCGGATCCGAGCATGGTAAGCCAGGAATGAACAATGGCCGGCAGCGGCACCTGCGCCAGGTTGAGGAAAATTCCCGCCACGGCCGCCCACAACGGCGGCACCTTGAGCAAGGCAAGCAGCGGATGCTCGCGCTGCCCGCCGCCGCCATGCCACGCCGCCAGGGCGATGCCGGCGGACAACAGCAGGGGGGTACAGGCCAGCAGGTCGTACTGGATGGCGATGCTGCGCGCCCACGGCCCGAAGGCCGACTCCAGTACCGGCAACCCGAGGTAGGTCGCATTGGGAAAGGCCGATGCCAGCAGCAGCGCACCCACCACCCGATTGGGCCGCGCGCTGCGCCTAAACCACAACCAGGACGCCAGCAGCCCGAAACCGACCGCCACCGCCGCCGACACGGCGATGCGCACCGAGTCCAGCCCCAGCGGCGCCTGCCACAGCACCAGCAGCACCAGTCCCGGCAGCAGCAGCACATAGACCACACCGGTCAGGCTGCGGCGCACCGGCTCCGCCTCCAGGCCCAGCGGGGTCGTTACCCGCCACAACACGCCGCACACGATCAGCGCCGCCGCCTGCAATATCACATCAATCATGAGTTGGTCCCGAAGTTTTCAGCCGCCGATATGCAACACGCAGCGGCGCCGGCCGTGTTGCCGCCGGTGCTCCCATAGATATATGCCCTGCCAGGTGCCCAGGGCCAGGCGTCCGTTCATCACCGGGATGGCCAGGCTGGTCGCCGTCAGTGCCGCCTTGATATGGGACGGCATGTCGTCCGGCCCCTCCTGGGTATGGGTGTAAAGCGGATCGTCTTCCGGCACCAGGCGATTGAGCCAGCGCTCCAGATCGCGACGGGCGGCAGGATCGGCATTTTCCTGGATCAGGAGGCTGGCAGAGGTGTGCTGCAAGAACACCGTGCACACCCCCTCGCGGACACCCGCGCGCCGCACTGCCTCGCTAACCCGGGCAGTAATTTCATGCAGGCCCTGCCCCGGAATCTCGATATCGATTTCGACTATCATGCGCTCCTCCCCCACCCGCCCTCCCCGATCGCAAACGCATCCTAGCATTATCCGCCAAGCCGTCACGCGCGCGGCACGGGGGAAAATTTCGAAAAATGCCCCGGAACTGGAAAAAAAGGGGGTTTGCGCCGTTTTTTTTCCTTGTGTTTTGTAAATTATCGTTTCAAAATCACTCGCCGACGACAACTCATCGGTGAGTTGTTTCTACCATCGACCAAGGGAGATCACAGATGGCTGTCAAGAAAAAGACCGCTGCTAAGAAAGCTGTAAAGGCTGCACCGAAGAAGGCCGCTCCGGCCAAGGCTGCTCCGGCCAAGACCGCCCCGCTGAAGGCGATCACCGCCAAGCAGACCAAGACTCAGATCATCGCCGCCATCGCCGACGCTACCGGCGTGTCCAAGAAGGATGTGGGTGCTGTGTTCAGCACCATGGCCGCCATGGTCGAAGCCCATATGAAGAAGAACGGCTCCGGCGAATTCACGGTCCCTGAAGTGGGCGTGAAGATCCGTCGCCACAAGAAGCCCGCTACCAAGTCGCGCAAGATGATCTCCCCGTTCACCGGCGAAGAAATCACCGTCAAGGCCAAGCCGGCGCGCAACACCGTCAAACTGACGGCGCTGAAGGGTCTGAAGGAAAGCGTTCTGTAAGACGCCTCCTCACCCAGGTGGACCAAAGGCCGGCGTATGCCGGCCTTTTTTATGGGCGTAATACTTATCAACCCGGGCGTGACATACACGCAGCTAATGACCAACGAAATTAATTTGGTTCTGGTTTAATTGAAAAACCGCGGTTTTTGCATTATTTCTAAGTTCACAGGGTAAAAAACACACGACCACTGGAGAACCGCATCTATGAGCCAGAACTACAATCCCCTGTCCCACAAGCGCCTGGAAACCGGAGCCACCTACCAGCGCCCGCCGCAGCGCCTGCCGGACCGCGTCCACGCCGACAGCCCGGCCACCGACGTAATGACCGACTTCCTCAAGGTTGCCGCCATGACCATCGGTCCCTGCGCCAGCCTGGAGGACGCCAACCAGCGCATGATCGCTTCCGGCATACGCCTGCTGTTCGTCACCGGACGCGACAATGAAATCCTCGGCGTCATCACCGCCACCGACATCCTGGGCGAAAAGCCGATGAAGTACCTGCAGGAAGTGGGCGGCAAGCGCGAGGACATCTTCGTGCGTGACATCATGACCGGCCAGGATCACCTGGACGTGCTGTGCATGCCCGACGTGCAGCGTGCCACCGTAGGCGACATCGTGGAAACCATGAAACGGGTCGGCCGCCAGCATGCCCTGGTGGTGGACCGCACCGCCGACGACCGCCAGATCGTGCGCGGCATGTTCTCCACCAAGCAAATCAGCAAGCAGCTGGGCATCACCATCGAAACCGCCGAGGTCGCCAAGACCTTCGCGGAACTGGAGGCGGCACTGAACGCCGCCTGAGTATCCCACCTGCCACAAAAAAGGGGCGCATTGCTGCGCCCCTTTTTTTTTACGTTCTCCCCTCGCGGCGGGAGACGATCGATCAAAACATCATCTTCATGCCCAGATGCAGGTTGTCGTCGATCTGGTAGGTACCTGCATTTTCGATATCGGTTTCCACCTTGCGATAGCCCACATAGACATAGGCCTGGGTCAGCAGTTGGTAGTCCACTGCCACGCTCCATTCCATATATTCCTCGCTGTCGAGGAAGCTGGTGATCTTCGGTGCGTAGAACAGCGAACCACCGAAACCGATGCGGTTGATCGGCGAGAACCGCACATGGCCGCCGAAGGCGATATTGGCGCCATTGCCGGGCTTGGTGTCGGTGAATACGGCGCGGCCGCCGAGGCCGATGTCGAAATTGCCCTGTTTGCTCCAGTTCTGGCCGGCGACCTGCAGGCCGACATGCAGCAGATGATCGGTCTGGGCGGGATTCTTGGCATAGAGATACCCGGCATCCAGATCCAGGCCGCGGCTGGCGCCGATGCCCCGGCTGTAGGTTGCCCGCAGGGCGTCACCATGCAGATTCAGATCCAGCGAGTCGGCGGCAGCCTGCATCGCCACCAACGAACCAAGCACCACACCCCACACACGCAGAACCATAAGCACCTTCTCCTTATTCGTTGCCAGTCGTATAAACCACGCCGCGCACGGCGCGCTGGCTCATAATAGTATCGGTAAACTTCCTCCATTACACCTGTTGCCGTGCCATTTTGCCCGCGCTTTACGCAAACCCGGTCACAGGGCAACGCGATGTCACATCAATTCTCTATAATCTGAAAAACCTGCCCGCATCGAGCCGACATGAACCGACCTCTCCGCCGCGCCCTGATTTTTCTTCTCCCCGCTGCCGCCATTGCCGCCTTCGCCTGGTATGCGGCGCGTCCCCAGCCGGTTGCCGTGGTGGTGGCACGGGTGCAGACCGGCCTGGTCGAGGCCACGGTCGCCAACACTCGCGCCGGCACGGTCAAGGCCTGCCGCCGCGCGCGGCTGGCCCCGCCGCAGGGCGGACAGGTGGCGGAGTTGCTGGTGCGCAAGGGTGACCGCGTCAAGCAGGGGCAACTGCTGCTGCGTCTGTGGAACGACGATCTCGCGGCACAGGTAGCCTTGGCGCGCAGCGAGGCGCAGGCGGCCAGTGCCCGCGCCGACGAGACCTGCCTGCTGGCCGACGTGGCACGGCGCGAAGCTCAGCGCATCACATCGCTGCACCAGCAGAAGCTGGTGTCCGACGAGCAGCGCGATCGCAGCGCCACCGACGCGCTGGCCCGGGCCGCGGGCTGCACCGCGGCCCGGGCCAGCGCGCGGGTGAGCAATGACCGGGTACAACTGAATGAGACGCTGCTGGAGCGCACCCTGCTGCGCGCACCGTTTGCGGGCACGGTGGCGGAAACCACCGGCGAGGTCGGCGAATACGTCACACCGTCTCCGCCGGGCATTCCCACCCCGCCCGCCGTGGATCTGGTCGACAACAGCTGTCTTTACGTCGTCGCCCCCATCGATGAAATCGACGCGCCGCGGGTGACCGAAAACATGCCCGCGCGCATCCTGCTCGACGCCTTCGGCAACCGCCCCTTCCCGGGACATGTGCGCCGTATCGCCCCCTACGTGCTGGACGTGGAGAAGCAGGCGCGCACGGTGGAGGTGGAGGTGGAGTTCGACGAACCGCAGGAAACCATCCGCCTGCTGGCCGGCTACAGCGCCGACGCCGAGGTCATCCTGGACCGGCGCGAGGGCGTTTTGCGGATCCCCACCGAGGCCTTGCAGGAAGGCGGTCACGTATTGCTGTTCGACGATAGCCGCGGCGTCCTGGAACGGCGCAGCATCGAAACCGGCCTGGCCAACTGGCAACACACCGAGGTGCTCCGGGGCCTCGCGGAAGGCGACCGGGTGGTCACCTCCATCGATCGTGAAGGGGTGCGCGACGGCGCCACGGCAACAGTGGAGGACAGCGCTCCCGGGACGGGTCGATGATCCGGCTGCAGGACATCGAGCGCATTTTCGATGTCGGCGGCCAGCAGGTGCATGCGCTGCATCAGGTCAATCTCAACATCGAACGCGGTGCCTATGTCTCCATCATGGGCCCGTCGGGCTCGGGCAAGTCCACCCTGCTCAACCTGATCGGCCTGCTCGATCGCCCCAGCGCCGGCCGCTACCTGTTCGAGCAGCGCGACATCACCGCCCTGTCCGACGACGAGCAGGCGCAGGTTCGGCGTGAACGGATCGGCTTCGTGTTCCAGTTCTTTCACTTGGTGCCGCGCCTCACCGCGGCCGAAAACATCGAACTGCCGCTGGTGCTGGCGGGCATGCCGCCGGCACAGCGCGGCCCCAAGGTGAACGAGACGCTCAAGGCCTACGGGCTGAGCGAACGGGCCCATCACCGCCCGGATCAGCTGTCCGGCGGCCAGCGCCAGCGCGTCGCCATCGGCCGCGCCACCATCATCGAGCCCGGCCTGCTGCTGGCCGACGAGCCCACCGGCAATCTGGATCGCGCCTCGGGCCACGAAGTGGTGGAAATACTGGAACAGCTCAACGCAC
>Ga0299912_10000875_pt1 | contig 24558 bp, 10 predicted proteins | sample RVTome_2_FD_207667 | JGI IMG/M metagenome (GOLD analysis project Ga0299912, IMG submission 207667) | Soil microbial communities from uranium-contaminated site in the Upper Colorado River Basin, Wyoming, United States - RVT95D214 (version 2) ... | reverse complement strand
AGGGGAAAACAATTTTTAGGAGTTTCGTATGAAGTGTCACCGTTGTGGTAGTATAATGTTCTATAAAAGATTCTATGGACCCCATGAGCACTTTGTAGGAGGGAAATGTATCCTGTGCGGAGAGATTATTAATCAGGTGATTTTGGAGAATCGTCATGCAGGGTCGAATGGGGAGAATAAGGATAGAAGAAAAAAGTGAGAATGATTTACCCCGTTAGAAAGCCCCGCTGCAAGCAGCGGGGATGAAAACTATTCGTTTTTAAGTGAACACGCGGTTTAATGCCCTGTGTGAGCGTTTCCGTTACAAAGTAGAAGACTTCCTAAAGGGGTTTACTTCTTTTTGCCGTTCAAACTCAACCGTCCGCTAAGGTTCTTTCTTTAAAGGTTTTGGGCTTTGTCTCCCCCCTAGAATCAAATGTTCTTTGTAAATCCACAATAAATTGATTTCTATAACGTGTCTTTTTTGTACATGTAGGCGACTGTTATTCAAAGTGAATTCTATTTTCGATATTTGTGAATCTTTTCTTCTTGACAATGAGGAAAAACTTACTCAGTATGGAATAAGGGTTATGTTGGTTTAAATGTACAGCTATCTGTCCTTCCTGGGGTGGGGCTCCCTTAACTGACTTAGGGAGAAAGGGGATGGAGGGTATGGAAAAAAGGCCTGGTTTCAGAGGTTTTTGAAGCCAGGCTTTTTTATTTTCAAGGTACTGATGTTAAGAGTAAAAACTTCTAAGCAAATCCATCGATAAATCAGGACCTTAATCAAAAGAGCCCCAATTCCCACCAATCCTCGGTTCCTATAACAATTAATTAAAGGATTAAAAAATTTCATGAAGAGTCATCGCAGCCTGTAACCAATCTGTGACTTCTTTCGTGGTTTGACAACTCAGAATTCGAGGAAAGGCTTTTGAAGGACTTAAGGGGATGAGCTTCTATTGAAGAAAAATCAGGATCTGAAGATTGAATTTATTTTGAAGGTTGCTGGGTGAAGGAAATGTTGACGTCTAATAAACAGAAACCAGAGAGTGACACAAAAGAGTCGGGTGCTGCTGCAAGTCAAGTCCAGCCGCCCGCTATTAATCTCCCCAAAGGTGGTGGGGCGATCCGGGGGATCGGTGAGAAGTTTGCTGCCAATCCTGTTACCGGCACTGGCTCCATGACTGTGCCCATTGCCACGAGCCCCGGTCGCTCAGGCTTTGGTCCGCAGCTATCGCTCTCCTATGACTCAGGCTCGGGCAATGGCCCATTTGGGTTTGGCTGGAGTCTCTCCCTTCCGTCGATCACTCGCAAGACCGACAAGGGGCTTCCACGGTATTGGGATGGTCGGGATCAGGTTCCTGACAGCGATGAGTTCATCCTGTCAGGCGCGGAAGATCTAGTACCGGAGTTCGAAAAAGATGCCGACGGCAATTGGGTCCTCAAGGACGGCAAGCACGTCATTCACGACAAGCCGCGTACGGTCAATGGTGTGCCCTATAATGTCCGACGCTATCGCCCGCGCATCGAAGGACTCTTTGCACGGATTGAAAAATGGACCAACGGGAATGATCCGAAAGATGTCTGCTGGCGGTCAATTTCCAAAGACAATATTACAACATGGTACGGAATAACTAAAAACAGCCGTATCTCCGATCCTTCCGAACCCTCACATATCTTCAGCTGGATCATCTGCCGGAGTTACGACGATAAGGGAAATGCCATTATCTATGAATATGTACCTGAAGATTCCGCAAGGATTGACGAATCTCAAGCACACGAGAGTAACCGCACGCCCGACACTCGAAAGGCCAATCGTTACCTCAAACGGATTATATACGGCAACCTGAAGCCAAATCGCGATGATGAATGGCAAGCCACAGATCCAGCTACGATGAAAAACGCAAACCGATTGTTCCACGAAGACTGGATGTTCGAGGTGGTCTTCGACTACGACGAAGGACACTATACTGAGCAGAAGGCCCCGGACTCAACGCAACACGACTATGCCATTGCACAGATAAAGCCACCGGCAGGATCAGCTTGGCCTGTCCGTCAGGACCCCTTCTCCAGCTATAGGGCTGGCTTCGAAGTCCGCACGTATCGGCTCTGTCATCGGGTATTGATGTTTCATCACTTCCCGGCTGAACTTGGCATTGACGATTATCTCGTGCGCTCAACCGAATTTACCTACGATCCAAGCCCCATTGCCTCATTTATTAAAAGCGTAACACAATCAGGATATAGATATATTGAAAATGAGAAAAAGTATCTCAAAAAATCCCTGCCGCCGCTTGTATTTGAGTACACTAAAGCAATTATCAATCAAGACGTACAGGAGATCGATGCTAAGAGCCTCGAAAACCTACCTAATGGATTAGATGGCACTCGATATCAGTGGGTGGACCTCGACGGTGAAGGCATTTCCGGTATCCTGACAGAACAGGCAGATGCGTGGTTCTACAAACCGAACACCGGCGAGGGCAAGTTTGGTCCCTTAGAAAGAGTTGCCTTTAAACCCTCCCTGGCAGCCTTGAGCAGCGGACAACAGCAACTATTGGATCTGGCAGGAGATGGCCAGCTCGACCTTGTCGAATTCGGCGGGCCAGTCCCTGGCTTTTATGAACGCACGGAGGACCAGGACTGGGAGCAGTCCAAGCCTTTCGTCTCTCTACCGAACATCCCCTGGAACGATCCTAACCTGAGATTTGTCGATCTCACCGGCGATGGTCATGCCGACGTTCTGATTACTGAAAACGAAGTCTTTATCTGGTATCCGTCTCTGGCAGAGGAAGGATTCGGCCAGTTGGAGAGCGTGCGTCAGGCCCTTGAAGAAGAGAAAGGGCCGCGGCTGGTCTTTGCAGACGGTACCCAGTCCATTTACCTGGCAGACTTAAGCGGTGACGGCTTGAGCGACCTCGCTCGGATCCGCAATGGCGAAATATGCTACTGGCCGAACCTGGGCTACGGCCGCTTCGGGGCCAAGGTGACGATGGATAACGCCCCCTTGTTTGATGCACCGGATCTGTTTGATCAGAAACGTATCCGTCTGGCGGATATCGACGGTTCCGGGACAACAGACATCATCTACCTGGGCACCGACACGATCAGGATCTATCGCAATCAGTGCGGCAACAACTGGGCACTGCCTGAGACCTTAAAGAGCTTCCCCCCGGTTGATAACCTCTCCTCCGTGATGGCGGTTGACCTGCTCGGCAACGGCACTGCATGCCTGGTCTGTTCATCACCCCTGCCGGCAAATGCAGGAAGACAGATGCGCTACGTCGACCTCATGGGAGATCAGAAGCCGCACCTGCTCATCAGGACGATAAACAACCTGGGCACTGAGACAGTAGTCCAATATGCTTCGTCTACAAGATTTTATTTAGAGGACAAGGAAAACGGCAATGCATGGATCACCCGCCTGCCCTTCCCTGTCCATGTGGTCGAGCGCGTAGAGACCTACGACCATATCAGCCGCAACCGTTTTGTAACCCGTTACTCCTATCACCATGGTTACTTCGACGGCGAAGAACGCGAGTTCCATGGTTTTGGAATGGTGGAACAATTTGATACGGAGGAATTCGCAACATTTGAAAAGGATGGATTGCTGGAGGATGCGAATAATCTGGACATAGCATCCCATGTGCCGCCGGTGCATACGAAGACCTGGTTCCATACTGGAGTTTATTTAAATGGAGAGCAGATCTCACGACAATTTCTGAATGAGTACTATCGAAAGCCCGGCTTGGATGTAAATGACCCGGAATTCCAAAGCCAGCTGCTGCCCGATACGGTCCTGCCCCTTAACTTGATCCTCAAAGAAGAGCTTGAGGCATGCCGAGCTCTAAAAGGTATGATGCTGCGCCAGGAAATATATTCGGATGATGCACCAGAGGGTTCTTCCGCTGAGATGATCCTACGATCCCAGACACCTTACAGCGTTGTGGAACAAAACTTCGCAATATGCAAATTGCAGCCAAAGGCCACCAATCACCATGGAGTTTTTTTCACCTACCCGCGCGAGGCCATCACATATCACTATGAGCGCATTCCGGATGATCCGCGCATCCAGCACGCATTGACGCTGGAGGTTGACGAATACGGAAACGTGAAGAAAGAAATGGCTATCGGCTATGGCCGGAAGCAGGCCGACCCGGCATTGCCTTTATCAAGCGATCAGAGTAAGCAGACCCAAACGCTTATCACTTATACAGAGAATATACCGACCAATGCCATCAATAATATTTATGATGATCCGGAATATGATCCGGACAATTACCGCTCCCCCCTGCCGGGAGAAGTCTTCACTTATGAGCTGACGGGAATATCACCTGAGAATGGCGCTCAACGATTTTCATTTGACGAGTTGATAAAAGACAATTTTGGGGCAATTCTCAGCCTAGCCGACGTACCTTATGAACAACCCGTTGATTACTCAATCCCTGGAAAACGCCTGATCGAGAGGATCCGCACCCTCTATCGAAAGAATGACCTGAGCACTTTCCTGGCATGGAAAGAACTTGAATCACAGGCCTTGCCCGGCGAAAGCTACAAGCTTGCTTTCACACCACGGCTGCTTACCAGTGTCTACAGGCGCAAACGAACCGGACAGGCGGACGAGAATCTCCTTCCCGATCCTCCCGGGCCACTTCTGGAAGGGAAAGGCAGCGACCAGGGCGGCTATATCGTCATCGATGGCGGCTGGTGGATCCCCTCGGGACGGGTGTATTACCATCCCGATGCCGATATCTCTGATCCGACGGCTACCGCCGCGCAGGAACTGGCCCAGGCAAAAACCCATTTTTTCCTCCCGCGAAAATACGCGGACCCCTTCGATAATTGCACAAAAGTGGATTATGACGAACCATATGACCTGCTGCCCGTGACGACCTTGGACCCTTTGGATAACCAGGTCAGGGCAATCCATGACTACCGCGTGCTCCAGCCCAGGCTCGTCATTGACCCTAACCGCAATCGTACCGAGGCGGTATTCAATGCCCTCGGCCTGGTGACGGGGACCGCGGTCATGGGAAAACCCGAAGAAACCCCAGCCCAAGGCGACCGCATTGATGCCGGTTTCAAGGCGGACCTTACTGACGCTGAAATACTGGCCTTCCATGATGCAAGCGATCCTCACGCGATCGCCGACAACCTGCTTCAAAATGCGACCACCCGGATTGTCTATGACCTGCATTGTTTCTTCAAAACGCGATCAGCCGATCCCCTGGACCCGGATAAATGGGAGCCCGCGTTTACAGCGACCATATCCCGTGAAACCCATGTCAGCGCCCTGAAAGAGAACGAGAAAACGAAGATCCAGCTTAGTTTTTCATACTCGGACGGCTTCGGCCGGGAGATCCAGAAGAAAATCCAGGCCGAACCGGGAAAAGTCGATATCGAAGATGAAACCGGCAATATCACCACAATTGATACAACCCCAAAGATCCGCTGGGTGGGCAGCGGCTGGACCATCTTCAACAACAAGGGCAAACCAGTCCGAAAATACGAGCCGTTTTTCAGCACCGATCACCATTTTCAGTTCGGGAAAAAGGTCGGCGTCAGCCCAATCCTTTTTTATGATCCGCTCGACCGGGTCATCGCTACTCTCCATTCCAATAACACCTATGAAAAGGTGGTCTTTGATCCTTGGCAGCAGAAAACTTATGACGTCAATGACACGGTCGCTACGAACGATACGGAAACCGGAGATCCGCGAACAGATCCCGATATCAAGGGTTATGTGGCCGAACACTTCAAAATTCAGAGTGACTGGGAAACCTGGTATCAGCAGCGCATCAACGGCACCATGGGGGTGCATGAACAGAAGGCGGCCGAGAAGGCTTCCGCCCACACCAACACGCCTGCCATTGCCCATTTTGACACCCTGGGAAGGACTTTCATCACGTTCACTCATAACAAGGTGGTCTGCCCCGGTCACGCGCAGGATGGAATGGAAGAAAAGTTTGCCACCCGCATCGAGCTTGATATCGAAGGAAATCAACGAGTCGTGCTGGATGAACGCCGGAAGCAAGATAACACGCTGGAGCAACGCATCGTCATGCGCTACGACTTCTATATGGCCGGGCCCGACCAATCTGCAGAAAATAAATCAGCAAACCTGATCCACCAGGCTAGCATGGAAGCAGGCGAGCGCTGGATGCTGAATGCCGCCGATGGCAAGCCGATCCGTGCCTGGGACAGCCGAGGCTTTATCCGCCGCATGACCTATGATGCATTGCGGCGGCCCCGCGGCCTGTATGTTACGGAGAATGGAATCGAGCGCCTGGCCGAAGAGACCACTTATGGTGAAGCCCTGGGTATAGCTGACAACCACCGCACCCGCGTCTATCAAATACGCGACGGAGCTGGCATCGTAACCAGCTTGTCCTACGATTTCAAAGGCAACCTGAAGAAGAACCGGCGAGAACTCCTCTCCGAATATAGGACCGCCGTGAACTGGAACCTGAATCAAGTGCCTGATGGCGGCCTGTTCAATACCAGCACCGAATACGACGCGCTCAATCGGCCGCTTACCATCACCAATCCAGACGGGAGTATCTATAGCTCATCATTCAACGAAGCCAATCTGCTGGACAAGATCGACGTGAATCTGCGTGCCGCCGGGACGGCCACGCCCTTTGTCGTCAATATTGATTATAACGCCAAAGGCCAGCGGGAGTTGATCGAGTATGGCTGCGGGGCTGGGGAAAACCGCAATGGAGTGACGACCACTTACGAATACGACCCGGATACTTTCCGCCTGACCCATCTGATGACCACCAGGCCGCAAGGGTTGAACGGTTTGGCAAAAAATCTGTTTGTTGATCCGGTTATTGTTCAGGACCTGCGATATTATTATGACCCTGCCGGAAATATTACCCGCATCGAAGATTCCGCCCTCAAAACCGTTTTTTATGACGGTCAGGAGATTGATCCAGCATGCGATTATACATACGACGCAATATACCGTTTGATCGAAGCAAAAGGGCGCGAGCATATAGGTCAGACGCAGTATGACCCCAGCCTGCAAAGCTTTGAATCCAGAGATTATCCGTTCATGGGTCTCGAAGCGCATCCCAATGACCTGCAGGCGCTGCGCAACTATACTGAGCGCTATGCATATGACGGGATCGGAAACATCATGTCCGTCCAGCACCTTGGGCAATGGACGCGCACATACGAATACGATGAGGACAGCCCCCTGGAAGACGGGAAAAAGAATAACCGGTTGACGAAGACTACATTCGGAAATGGAGCCAGCTTCCCTGAGAATTATTCTTATAAGGATGACCTGGGCAACGATGTCCACGGCTGCATGACCGCCCTCAATAACATGAAGATGACCTGGGACTTCGAGGACCAGCTGCAGCAGGTGGACCTGGGAGGAGGGGGCACGGCCTATTATGTTTATGACGCGGGTGGCCAGCGCGTGCGTAAAGTGATCGAGTCTCAGAACGGAGTTCGCCAGAAGGAGCGCATCTACATTGGCAATTATGAAGCCTACCGCGAGTACAACGGCAATGCCTCGCCGAACCTGGAGCGAGAAACGCTGCACATTATGGATGACAAACAGCGGATCGTTTTAGTAGAGACCCAGACTATCGACAAAGGGAACGCAGTTAACGCACCCGTTCCTTTACAGTGCTACCAACTCAGCAACCACCTCGGCTCCGCTAGTTTGGAATTAGCCAAAGATGGCGAGCTGGTTTCCTACGAAGAATACCACCCCTATGGTACAACTTCTTTCCAGTTCGGTCGCAACGCAGCCGAAATAGGCCTGAAGCGCTACCGGTACACCGGCAAGGAGCGGGATGAGGAGAGCGGGCTCTACTACTATGGGGCTCGATATTACGCGGCGTGGTTGGGGAGGTGGTGCAGCGCGGATCCAGTTGGCGCGTTTGATGGGCTCAATTTATATACGTTTACCACTAATAATCCGGTATCAAGAAAGGACAGATTCGGGCTACAGACTGAGCCTGGAGGAGGTCCTCGCGATCTAGAGCTAGACCTAAATCAGGTAGATGTTGCCACGCCAGGAGGAGATCCAGACCGTCCATTTGGCGACCCGGATATTGAAGATCTAAAGTCTGATTTTTCACCGACTCCAATAGATGAGATACGAGAAGAATTGCTCGCTGACTGGGGCAACCTCACCCCAGAAGAATTCGAAATACTTTACGATTATGGGATATACGGAGGACTCCCAGATCTTGATCCAAGCCATCCGCCGAGTGTGATAGAAACAACAACAGAGGCACTTAAAGCGTGGGAAGAAGCGGAGTCGTTTGTTGGGCCACCGAGAAAGAATGACGAGTCTCTCATAACCCTAGGCCATCCGAAGTTTAAGCTTCAAATTGGTTTTGAGTTACCTGCGTCATTCAAGGCAACGCTGGGTGCCGAATTGCAACTACCAAGCAGTTCTGGCTATGGAAAAATGGGGATCACTGGTGCTTTGGGCTTCCCGAGTCCCATCGGACAAGGGAAGCCCCCCAGTGGACTCTATGGGATGGAACTCGGACTCGTGCGCGCCCTCCTTACCAATCCCAGCATTGAAGGACGGATAGGAGTCCAGGGTTACGGTCGGTTTAACCCTTACGCTGAACTAATCATCGGCACTACAGTCAAACCACATGTGAAAGTGTATGAAGGCAGTGAGCCGGAAGCCTCACTTGATACTCAAAGATTGAGTATTGCTGAAGGGCTTTTCGGCGTAAGCATCGAATTGCGCCATAATGCGCGTCTTACACTTAAACCCATTATAGTCGGATTCGAAGTGCCAATTACTTTCAACCTTAGACAATGGATAGGGGGGCGTCCATAAAGGTAAATGGAGTCAAATCTTTACCCTTGACAAGGAGGAGAAACAAAAAGCTCGACTCTTTACTTGGAAAGAGGATATGGATTTTGAATTCATAAATTTGCAGAGAAAGTAAAGAACCCCGCCTACAAGGCGGGGCTTTAAAACCCTTAAAACAATTTTAATTGCTTACCATGAACCTCGTCTCGATGATATTTGATGTAGCGCTTGATAAAATCCGCCGTGATTTTATCCCCCACGGTCCTGGCAAAATACCCATCCTCCCAGAATTCTCCTCCCCAAAGCTCTTTCTTCACTTCCGGAAATCTCTCAAATATCTCACTCGCAGAAATACTCTTCAGCATCCCTACTACCCGTGCAATCGAATATCTCGGCGGAAAACTCACGAATATATGAACATGATCCGGTGCCACTCTCATCTCCTGAATCTCAAAACCATAATTCTCTGCAATTTCCCCCAATATCTCTCTCGCCTCATCCCTAATATCTTCTCTCTTCACCCATTTCCGATATTTCGGCGCCCATACCAGGTGATATTTTGTATCGTAAACAGCGTGAGCAGCTCTTCGGATACTCATGCAGTTTCATACACCACATTTTTCTGCTTTCAGCAGACGCATCTTTCATCCCCGTCCACAGGAAGGGGTTTTCAGATGCGATTTTAATAAATTGAAAAGATCTTGCTAAGAATGAAGGTTTAACAAACAAGCACGTTTATACATCAATGATTGATGTAAGAATTGAATTTCCAAAATAAATCAATACCAATTATTCACGATGACATCGCTCCTGATGGTTCGCAAATATGTCTGCTTCCCAGAATGAATGGCGGCGGATTATGTCATTGTACGCTCCCTGGAGGCAAGACATCCCGTGCGTGTGAGGAAAACTATGATTGAGAAAAAATCACAATTGAACGAAGACTATTGGAAGTTTGCGGAGTCTGAAAGGCACTTCAATGAGACTCAAGCCGGAATCCGCAATATCGCGTCAGGCTGGATGTTGGCTGCATTTGCAGCCATTGCGTTGCTGCTGAAGACGGACATGAATGTGAAGTGGCTTGTATCACCCTCCGTGCTAGTGGGTGTCGTCAGCTTCATGGCGACGCTGGGACTCCTGATTCTCTGGATCAACGATCAGCTGGTTTACCAGCGCCTCCTGGACTGCGGTTTCATCACCGCCCTCAAAATGGAGTACGACAATCCTCAATTACCGCCAATTAGAACCATGATGATGTACTCAGCCGAGGGTAAGGGCATGTCGCGGTGGATGACCTATTTCTACACAATACCTATGTGGGTTTTCCTGGCGATCACGGTGGCCGCAACATTGCTACGGGGAAGCATCGGAGGTACAAGCAAAGGGTTGGACAGGGACCAGTCATTTGTGCTCCTGATTATTCTTTGCGCCGCACAGTTGTGTGTATCGATTTGGGTGCAGTGGAAGAAGTCAGAAGTAGGAGCCAAAGCCCGCGCCGCGCTCTTCGGGGTCGATAATTTCACTGCCATGTTCGAAGACACCAAAGATGCACGACTGGCTCGCTTGGCAGAGGTCATCAAAAGGCACAGATCGCCAGGAGTGGCAGAAGGGGGAACCGACAAATGAGTGGATGTAATCTTCTTTTGACTTAATAGGGATCGTTCTAATTATTGTCTGAACATCAATTTTTGAAAGGAGTGTTTCTATGATGTCTAAAGAACAAGATAAAGGCCAAAAGCCCTTCAGGAAACAATACACTGTTGCAATTGATACTGTTCCCCTCCCGGAGAACCCGGAAGAACGTATTCAACTAGTTATGAACAAAGTTGCGCCGGTTATCAACCAGATTATCGCTGATGCGATGTCAGTAGCAATAGGGACCTGGCCAACACCAGAGGTTCCCAGAAAGTAGCATTGCAAGTTGTTTTACCCTCGATCCAGTCGTCGCAAGCTGGGTAGCGAATTGGACATTGAAACGTAGGTACTTGCCTACAATTGGCATACACAAGGAGTTGAAGCGCATGAATGATATTAATATTCAGAAAACTGGAACGATAGACAATCAATTGAAGTTGGCAACAACGCCAACGGCGGCTCTGGAATACTCGCGCCGTCTCTTTGAGAATGTGCTCCACTGGTATCAAAACGCTGATAACAAGGCGCAAATTATATTGGGGCTAGTCGGCGCTTTCGTGACGTTTCTGACAGGCTCCATATTCATGAGAAAGGATGATCTGGCAGGGATCGTCGCACGGTTTACCCCCATTACATGGCTATGTCTTGGCCTGATGTCACTTTGTGTGGTCGGATCCATCCTTAGTGCTCTTGCATCCTTGTGGTCAAGGATATACAAACCGTCGGAGGTCGAACGTCTCCTGCGCGATATGATGCCACTGCCGGGAGATGGAGAAGTGTGTCCATCAGAGGTCATGTGGTTTTTCCAATTGATAGCCGGTCTTGATTGCGAAAAGTTCTCAGATCAACTCGCTCAGATGGATACACGCTATGAAGTGAAGGTCCTCGGTAGAGAAATACATATACTGTCCCAGAACGTGACCAAGAAGCATAAGTGGGTAAATCGGGCTTTTGTCCTAGCCGGCATGACCCTAATTTTTTTTCTGATTGCAGGCATCAGCTATCTCGTAAACCTCTAATCATAAGACTAGGAGGCTTCATGAAATTCTATACTAAAACAATCGTAATAAATGTGGACGATATCAAGCTTGGCGCTTCCGCTGTTGAAGATGACGGCACTGACTTCGACAAGCTGGTCACCTTCAAGCCGGGTGGGCTCAGTTGACGCTTCCGGAAATGAGAAGAACGCAGATTTAATCACGGCGATTGAGCCATCGCCTCAATCAGAAAGGAGGATTGTAAAAATGGCAACTTCCTTACGAGAACTGGTAGGATGTCTTTAGGATCAGGGCTTGCTTCAAGAATTTAGCAATCTACAAAAGAGACGTATGGAAAGAAAAATACCAGCCACTAAACACGAAACGAAATATATCCATATCAGAAAGGAGGCGAATGAGAGTCATCCCTAAGAAGTCTTCTTGTAATGACAGATGAAGAATAATGGGTGACATAGCATCATACACTGCATCGTGCGATTGATGTGGTTCAAGTACTAAGGCCAAAACTCTTTATTTCTGAAAGGAGGGAATATGCCATTAATAAATTATGATCAGAGGCTGCAGGTCGAGGGAGGACAGACTCCCCCGTTGACGAGGAGAAAGTCGTTTCAAGTGGACTCCACGGAGCAATTTACCCTTATAGTCTCAGCTGCTGTTACGCCAGCCTCGGCTTTGGCTGACAAAGCTAAGGCCAAGGCGGGAAAGCAAGAAACTAAAAAGCCGAACCCCGGACGCGTCGTCTATAAACTTCCTCTATCAAAACTGAAATTTGCTGCGATCTTCGTCAACGGCCAGGGAAATGGGCTGCGCGTAGGAATTGGAAACGCGAAACAAATGGATCCACTAGATCAACCCGTCCTTTATTTGGGTGGCGATGTGCGTCGGTTTGGCACGAAGCCAACCTTAACCCTGGAGAACGACTTAACCATGCAGCGAAACGTTGTCCTCCTGGTAGGCTCTGACCTGGACAAGGGGGCTCGGAGGGTTGTGACTCCGAAAAATATGGCATCGAAAAACAAACGTCTGAACAAGAATACCAAGAAAAGCAAGCCCTGACGGCTTTCATAAACACGCAAGAGATTGTGGTTTATCCGCTGTATTTTGACACCGGCAAAATGTGTTGACGCCGATCGTTCCGGGTACGCAAGGTAGAGAATAATTTGCGTCATGAGGGTCTGCCAAAGCGACCACTTCGAGAGTAGGCGGCGATAGAAAGCACAATCACGACCTATTACAGCATTGCCAATACAAGTGCAGAATAAGACGAACTGAAATTGCATCCCTTTCCGTTTGTGATTTTAGCAGGAGTGATTATCCTAATGATGCAACAGGAATTTATAAATCTATTATCAGGGCTGTCTGCCGAAGAAGGAAGGACGATGATTTAAACTGACAACTCGATTTCTAGAAGAGTTTTTGCTGGGTCCTCAAAGCGGAATGGCAATTAGGCCAGAGGCGCCGGTAAGAAAAGGAGACTCATCATGAAGAGCATTAAATCCGATCAATCCCCCGAAGGACCTAAAGAATACAAAGTGAAAGGTACCGTTTATCTTGCTGATGGATCTCCTGCTGCAGGGATGACGATACGCGCTTTCGACAGGGATTTGCGCTCCGAGGAACCTCTCGGTCAGTCCCCGACTGATAAGAAAGGATTTTACCAAATCCAGTATTCATCGAATCAATTTCGCAATCGTGAAAAAGGCAGCGTAGATCTTGTTGTAAAAGCCTTTTCCGATAAAGACGCGGTGCTTGCAGTCTCGCCGGTGCTGTTCAACGCTCCCGCGTCAGCAGATATAGATTTGACGATTAAAGCCGAAACAGTGCGACCGCCATCTTTATTTGAAAAAATCGGATCGGAACTGAAGCCATTGCTTGAGGGCTCGAAGGTAAAGGTAAATGAATTAGAGGAAGACGGACAGCACCAGGACCTGAGCTTTCTTTCCGGGGAAACAGGTTTTGGAAAAAGTGTCCTTTCTCGGTTCATTTTGGCGCACAAGATGGCAGAACAGGCCATCGAACCGGAATTCTGGTTTGCCTTGTTAGGGGGTTCTTTTTTCCAATTCAATGAAAACCAGAGTCTTAAGAATCAGCACATTGCACTGCTGGATTCCCTGCCTTCGCTCGATGTCAGATCTGTTCGCAAATCGCTTACGCGTGCTATTAATCAGAATGATATCTCTGAGACGTACCGTAAGAAGATTGACAAGTGGGTAGAGGCGTTTTTGAAGTTCGTTGCCGGCTGGGTGGTAAGCCCGCCGGACAAGCCTACATTCATCAAATTGGCACTCGAACATGCCAGGATCAAGGACGCGAAGAAGCAAGGAAAATTCTCCCGCTTATTCAACGAGTACAAAGCACTTACGCCGGAACTGTTGCGTGCTTTGGAAAAAAACAGATCCTTCAGTAAGGCAGAAATTGCCGATCTGCGCACGACTTTCCGTTTAGTGGAACTTACTCAGAGCGATTTTTCCGTTGTTAGAATGCTGAAAGAGCAGTTTAAAGTACGCGAGCCAGGGAAGATTCGGACACTGGCAAAACAGAGTGAGGGCGAATGGGTGAAGCTGATCAAGGCGAAACATCGCGCTGGTGAAATCAAGCTGCCTCTTGATGTGAACAAAGTTGTCGGAAAAATGAAATTTCCAGCAGCGGAACTGTACGGGAAAATGCTCGAAAAGCGGTTTCGAGAGGCATTTCCGACAGCCGCCTTTACCGGCGGGCTAGAGCGTGCAATAAGTAACGGTGGTGCAAAGGGACTGAAGCATGCTGACAAGCTGCGCCGGTTTTTGCGCAAACACGAAGAATTTGAATTCCTCAACACACCGATCGAAGAATTTCTCAAAACTAAGCTTAGCCGCGATCTGGCAGCGCTTGGCAAGGATGAACAGTTCAAGCTGGAGTTGAAGGCTGTACAGCGAGTATTCAAACTTACCATGAATTATGAAGCTATGGATATTCTACTAGCAGATCATATGCACTCCGCACAGAAAGTATATCGGATGGGTGAAACCGAGTTTGTGAGGAATTATAGTAATAAGCCAGGATTTAATCCCGAAAATGCACATTTAGTCTGGAGGCGTGCTGCCGATACACATGCAGCTGTTATGACGATTGTGGGTGATTTGAATTCATTAGAAGCAACGGGCATGCCTATCGCTTTAAGGACTGGAAATGAGGTGGTTTCAAACTTCCCCAATTGGAACAACCTGTTCAAAACCGGTGACCTTTGCGAGTGTGAGCATTGTAAATCAGTACTTGGTCCTGCCGCGTATTTCACCGATTTATTAATGTTTCTCAAAGACCGTAAGGCGAAAGATCAAACCGTTACGGTTAAAGATATCCTTTTTAGCCGACGTCCCGACCTGGGTTTTCTCGAATTGAACTGCGAGAATGCTCTGACAACCATCCCTTATGTTGATGTCGTATGTGAGGTGCTGGAGCGGGCCATTGATAGGTCGGGGGATAATGATCTGATACTGACAGGCTTCACAATGCCAGTCGATGAAGCGGCTAGGACGGGTTGTGTAGTAAATGCTCTTAAGGCGGCTTTCACAGACTTGGCGAATGACGGGAAAGAGAAGGTCGACCCGGGCAACAACATCTCGCTCTCGCAGGTCGATCCGTCAGACGCGAATCGTTGGGTCGTGCATGGCGACAATGCAACCTACCTCCTGAAAAAGAATGGGAACGCCGTTTTCTTCGCTGAGTTACAGCCCAACACAAAGGCAAGCGCTGCCGAGCTGCGTGCATATCCGCAATATGTGAATCCAAAGGCGTATGAAAAATTGCGGTCAGCGAAGTACCCTCAAGCTCTGCCCCTTGATCTTTTCCCTGAGGGAGACAGTAAACGATCAGAGCAACGTGAAAGATCCTTTGCTTTACCATTTGACTTGTTTGCAGAGGAAGTCAGGGCGGGATTTAAGAAATGCAACCTTCAACGCTGGGATTTGATGCGTACTTTGCGAGGAGCAGCTACGCCCAACAATCCCTCAGAAGGTGAAATCGCTGCGGAATACTTTGGGATCAGCGCTGGCTTCAAGCCAGAAGACCCTAGCGCCAATTTTGATGAAAAAAGCCTCATTCTTAAAACTGACGACGCAACGGTCGCCCGTCAAAAAGTAATTTGGGGCGTAACAGGTCCCACATGGCTGAATAGGCTTAGAAACGTCAAGAACTTTCTCCAAAAAACCGGCCTGGAGTACAACGAACTGCTGGCATTGCTCGACCTGAAATCCATCAATTCGACAGTTAACCCGATAAACACCGATCCCATCCAGCATCAGGATGCTTCATGCGATACCGATAAGAAATACATTAAAGTACTGGACGTTCCAAAACTCGATCGGATCCATCGATTCCTTCGAATGTGGCGGAAACTCAATGGCTGGAAGATGTGGGAGCTCGACCAGGTTATCCGGCATCCCCGGATAGGCAATGGAAAGCTGAATGAAGAATTTTTGATCAATCTGTTCTATTTCTGCGAGGTCAAGAAGAAGCTCGGCGGAAAAACAACTGTTGAGCAAACCTGCGCCCTGTTCGGGGACCTGAATACAGAAACCCATTTTACGAAGCTGTATGAAAAACGAGAAGATGCGCTTTATCAAAGCCTTTTTTTGAACAAAAAGCTTATCAACCCCATCGACACCGCGTTCCAGATTGATGCGGCCACGAATGATCTACCTGCGGGGGAAACTATCACTGCCTACCACTCAGCTATACTAGCGGCGCTGGGAATTAAGGAAGCCGACCTTGTTTTTCTCAAAGCTTTGACCAAGACCAACGGCGATCCCTACATCCCCGAAACTGACGACCTAAATCTAGCCAATCTGTCGTTTCTCTGGCGGCACACATGGTTGGCAAAAATGCTTAAGTACAAGGCCGAAGAATGGAAGACTTTATTAAAGTCATTCAACAACGACATAGCTGAGTTTGCTAGTCCCCAAGTCGCCTGGGACTTCTTGGAACAGATGGAGCTATTGAAAAAGACCGGCTTCAGCGTGGACGAAGTGAATTGGCTGCTTGCCGCCGATCGCACAGCGAAGGCCGCGGTGAAAGAAACCGACGCGGCCCGGTTTCTTGTCGGCTTGAGAAAGGATTTACAAACAATTCAGGCCGAATACGATCCTTCTCAATACGACTTCCTCACATCGGGACTACCCTCCGACGATGATCGCCTTATTGTGCTTCTCACCTCCCTTTTGCAGAAGCTGAACCGGAATGAGGAGGAAATCAACTTTTTCCTGGCAACGTTACGCGAATGCGTACAGTTGCCAGTAAATTTGCATGCAATAAAGTTTTACGAACCGATCTTCATTGTACCGCTCGATGAACTTCCGCCGGCTGTGGATTTCAAATTGCAACTACCCGTCGATCTCGCCATGAAGATCTCCTACGATGCTGAACAACATTTTCTGCGTTTTGCAGGCATCATGAGCAGTGACGAGCAGTCGAAGCTCGATTCCCTTGTAGGAAACGTTCTTCCCTCTGAAGTTGCATACCACAATGCTGTAGACAGCCTGGCTACACAGCAGCTTAGTATTGCGCCGCCGGACGAGCGCATCTGGTTGACAAACAACGATCTCGACGCCACACAACCTGCCAACGACACGCTTGCCAAGCGTCTCGCAAACGCTGCCCAAAAAGCCCTTGTCTACTTATCTAAAACGCTCGTAGCCAACATGGTCGTCCAGCAATGCAGCGCCCAATTAGGATTGACAGCAGCGTTGACCCGCCGCCTGCTGGCCGATTACGCCGTCCAACTTCAACCAGCTCCTGCGCCGAAGGAGAGCTTGCTGAAATACTTGACTGATATTTTCGCTGTCACGAGTAGTGTGGTGGATTACGCCGCACAAAAAACAACGTTCGACGGCTGGTATTGGGCGAACCGCGTGGCTGCAATCTGGAAAAAATGGAAAATTACACTGGCGGAAATGAATAAAATTATAAGCCTAACCGCCGGGGCGCAACTGCTCGATTTCGAAACACTGCCTTTGAATAACTCCGGGGTGGTTGCCTCGCTGGAACGATTCCTCAGAACAAACCGGCTGATCCGCCTGCGTGACAGCTTGCCGGAGACCAAGACCACCTTGCTGGAAGTGCTGGCAAAATTGAATAATGGAGTGTATGCTGCGGAAGCAGCGAGTAATCCTCCCACTATTGCCCAGCAACTGTTTGCCGGTGAGGTGGAGCGCCTGAACGAAGCATGGCGTACCACTGATGTCGAGCAGCTAATCGAATCTCTTGATCTCGCTTATCCTGACAAATACCTCCTGGCGGAAAGCTGGGAGCGACTGCGCCGGGCATTTTATTTTTTAGATAATCTGAACGGCAGTGCTGACACCGCGAAGAAATTTGCTGCTGCTGCCATGACTGTCGACCATGCGAAAAGTCTTAAGGAACTGCTGCGTTCCAAGTTCGGTACGGAGACATGGCTAACATTGTGTGCTGAAATCCAGGACGCCTTGCGTGAACGAAAGCGCGATGCTCTTGCTGCCTATCTACTCACTCACTCAAAACTAGCTGATGCGCCCAGTGGCAAATGGGAAAACACGAACGATCTTTACGCATATTATCTCCTCGACGTGGAAATGAATTCATGTCAGATGACCAGCCGCCTGGTTCAGGCATCTGGTTCGGTACAATTGTTCGTCCAACGCTGTTTCATGGGGCTTGAGCCGAATGTGGCGGTGAAAGCGGATGGGGATGACGGCGACAGTGCTTGGCGCTGGTGGAAGTGGATGCGCAAGTACCGGGTCTGGGAGGCAAATCGCAAAGTCTTCTTGTGGCCGGAAAACTGGATTGAGCCCGAGCTGAAGAAGGATAGATCGCAATTCTTTAAGGACATGGAAAACGAGCTACTGCAAAATGAAATAAATCAATACACTGCAGAAACAGCATTCCAAAACTACCTGGAAAAATTGGACGGTGTCGCACAGATCGAAATCGGCGGTTTCTACCAGGAGGACGACGGTGACAACACCATCCTCCATGTGTTCGGCCGTACGGCAGGGGCAGAACCGCATTTATACTATTACCGACGCTATGATTATCGCCAATGGACCCCCTGGGAGAAAGTGGACTTGGATATCCAGGGTGACTATCTCATTCCTGCGGTCTTAAACAAGCGGATGTTCCTTTTCTGGCCTGTATTCACTGAAGTCTCTGATGATGCGGAAAATAAGATAACCACTATTCCTCAGTCTGGTGATCCGGTTAAGGAAACGATGAAAAAGCTCCGACTCCAAATGGCGGTGAGCGAGTACCGACAGGGTAAATGGTCACCGAAGAAGGTGTCGAAGGATAGCATAGAGTGGAGAGGGTATCGAGGAGAAATTGATACGAGTATTTTTGGTTTTACGGCAATAGACAGAAGCACGATTGATGGAAAATTTGGTCTTAGTTACGGTCTGGCAAGAAGTGCGGAGGCATATGGTTATTTTGAGGTGTTTGGATGCGCAGGCTCTCCTGAAAAATCCGACGGCTTCCCGAATGTTCTTTTGCGGCAGATGTATATCCCAGATGATAGTGACAGCAAATTTATGAGGTATATCGAACGAGCTCGTTCCGCCAGTTCTCAGGGTGACCTGGATGATGATCTTTCACTTTGGCAAACATATTTTCTAGGAGATTTTGAAAGTCAGGATAGCCGCTTTTATCTTCTTCCTACACTTACTCTCGAGACAACACCAGGCCTTTTCAAGGTATCCTTGGCCCGCCAACTATCCTATTTTGACAAGCTGCTCCTAGGTGATTTTCCTACGGACATAACGAAACGGTATATTTTTGTGAATCCTGCCGGTTCTTGGTTACCATTTTTTTACCGAGATAATAAGCATACATATTTCGTACTGCCCATGAAGTGGAACGGGCACGAGAAAGATTACTATCCAGCAATGAAGAAATTGTGTTGCCAATTGGAGAAGGATTATGAAAGCGATTTACTCACGCGTTTGAACGCAACTGATTATATGGCTCTTCCAGACTCGATAAAGGATAAGTTGGCCCGCCGGCTCGAGAATCTATACCCTGGTATATCCCGACCAAGCACAAACGAAGAATTCAGGTCTCTTTTGAAGCGGTATAACATGGACAAGTTCCGGTTCCTACAGGGGGCAATGTCACTGTCACTTGATTATGTTAATCCCTGGCGGCGCTTTCATTTTCGGATGTTTTACCATCCCTTTATTTGTGACTTCTCTAAAATTGTTTCCAACCCGATGAAAGGACTTGCCGGCCTAATGAGAAGGGAAACACAGTTACAAACAACAGAAGTAAGTTTTTTTAATACTTATAAACCTACTGCCTGGGTTCTGGAAGAGACTGGTGATCCTCAAAACCCGGATTCGGAATTTTATCCGAAAGAAGACGTTGACTTCAGGCCTGATGGCGCCTATGCACCCTACAACTGGGAGTTGTTTTTCCATGCCCCGCTGATGATTGCCAACCAATTAAGCAAGAATCAACGCTTCGAGGAGGCGAGGGATTGGTATCATTTCATTTTCAATCCCATTGGCGTGGAGAGTCCCTTGCAGGGCGGCTCGCCCATGAGTAAGTATTGGATCACTAAGCCGTTCTACGAAACCTCTGATCCATTATACATTCAGCAGCGGATTGATAACATTCTCCGAATGCTGGCCGGCGATACGAACTTACCTGGTTACTCTGAGCAGGCGAAAAAAGATCTCGAAGACCAGGTGCTCGACTGGCGCACAAACCCCTTCGAGCCACACCGCATTGCGAACTACCGAACTGTCGCTTACCAGAAAACGGTGGTTATGAAGTATCTGGACAACCTCATCGCGTGGGGAGACTATCTTTTCCGACAGGACAGTATGGAGAGCATCAATGAGGCTACACAACTGTACATTCTTGCGGCAGAAATTCTCGGACCACGTCCGAAGAGAATCCCGCCCCAGGGAAAGCCGCCGCTGGAAAGTTTCAACGAGTTGGAGTACAAGTTCGAACAGGGATTAAATAGATTCGGGAATCCACTGGTGGAGGTGGAGAACCTCGTTCCCGTGATGCCCGGAACTGGCCAAAATGATGGGGACGTAGCGCCTTTGCCAATACTCTACTTCTGCGTCCCACAAAATGACAAGATGCTTGGCTACTGGGACACCATTGCAGACCGGCTTTACAAGATCCGCCACTGCATGAACATCGAGGGGGTGGTACGCCAGTTAGCACTGTTCGAGCCGCCAATTGATCCAGGCGCTTTGGTGAAAGCAGTCGCAGCCGGCGTGGATATCAGCAGCGCTCTAGCCGATCTGAATGCTCCTTTGCCCCTCTATCGATTCAACGTCTCACTGCAAAAAGCAAACGAAGTATGCAACGATGTGAAGGCGCTGGGTGGTGCGTTGCTTGCGGCCTTAGAGAAAAAAGACGCCGAAGCATTGAGCTTGCTGCGGCAGGGGCATGAAATACGGGTATTGGAGGCTGTAAAGGCAGTGCGAGAAAAGCAAATAGAAGAAGCCAAGGAGAATCTAGAAGGGGTGAAGCGTTCCAAAGCAATTGTAGAAGAAAGAAGAAATTTCTATAGAGACGTAGAAAAGGTCAGCAACTGGGAAACAGCATCTATGGTTACACATGGCCTCGGCGTAGTCTCCGAAATAGTCGCGACTGTATTGAATGCCACAGCTGGAGTCGCCCACCTAGTTCCAGAGATTACTGTGGGCGCTTCTGGCTTCGGAGGCTCACCCCATGTAACTGTGAAGTATGGTGGGCAAAACGTTGGAGAGTCTGCTTTCAATTGGGCTGCGTTTTTTAGTGGGCTTGGAGGCACTTTGCATTCTGGAGCAAATCTAATGGCAACCCAAGCCAGCAATGAGAGGCGTTGGCAGGAGTGGAAACTACAGGAGCGCTTAGCTGATAAGGAGTTGCTGCAAATAGACACCCAAATCGCTACCGCCGACCTGCGCGTCAAAATTGCTGAGAAGGAACTTGAGAACCATCTCCTGCAGATCGAAAATGCCAAGGCAATCGATGAGTTAATGCATTCAAAGTATACTAATCAGGAATTGTACCAGTGGCAAGTAGGGCAAATATCAGGGGTGTATTTCCAGAGTTATAAGTTGGCCTACGACCTTGCGAAGAGGGCGGAGCGATGCTTCCGTTTCGAGATGGGCTTACAGGACAGCAAGTATATTAATTTTGGCTACTGGGATAGCCTGAAAAAAGGACTGCTCTCAGGCGAAAAGCTCCAGTATGACCTGCGCAGGCTCGAAACCGGCTACCTCGAGCAAAGCCGCAGAGAATTTGAACTGACCAAGCACATCTCACTGGTATTGCTTGACCCACTGGCGTTAGTGAAGTTGCGGGAAACCGGCCGCTGCTTCTTCAACCTGCCAGAGGAAATCTTTGACCTTGATTACCCTGGTCACTACTTCCGCCGCATAAAATCGGTGAGCCTGACACTGCCGTGCGTGACGGGGCCGTACACTACGATTTCCTGCACTCTGCGGTTGTTGAATAGCAGTATTCGCATCAACACGACCAACGGCGAAAATGGCTTTCCCCGAAACATTGATGACGCCGGTCTGCCGGTGGATGATCCACGCTTCGTAGAGAATAATATACCTGTCAAGGCCATCGCTGCCAGCAGCGGTCAGAATGACAGCGGCGTGTTTGAACTCAGCTTCCGCGACGACCGATATCTTCCATTCGAAGGAGGGGGTGTTATTAGCGAATGGTCGTTGGAACTGTTTAACGATTCCAATGACGATTTTGGCAGACCTCTGCGTCAATTTGATTACAACACTATCTCAGACGCTATTTTGCACATCAAATACACAGCAAGGGAAGATGTCGGTGCGTTCAAGAACGGCGCGGTGAATAATCTTCGGAACTATTTCAGTAAAGATGGAACAACCCCTTCTCTGCGCATGTTCAACCTCCGGCAGGAATTCCCTACTCAGTGGCATCGCTTCCTACATCCAACCGACCCAACAAAGGGGAATGTTTTTGAGTTGGAGATGGTACCAGGTCTCTTTCCTTTCCGAGATCTTGGGAAAGCTTTGAAAGTCAATACTATATGGTTGCTGGCCCGCTTCACTGACTCAGGAAACTATAATATTACAATGACGCCCCCGTTTCCGAAGCCAGTACCTCCTAATCCTGACCCTAACATGATGACGCTCACACCTGTCAACGAATATGGCGGTTTGCATTTCAGGCAAAAGGAAGTGGGGATTGCGATAGACCAACCAGTCAAGTGGCAAATAACAATGACCAATCCCGACCCTGCAAACCAATTGATGGAAGTGGAGGATTTTCTGTTAGTGTTGGGGTATCAGTGGGTATAGTTTCCTATGAGATCGGCCTATATGCTAGCGTCAACTGTACTCTGACGCTGCTGAAGAGCACAATCCGCAAGAGTCATCTAGTGGGCGATGGATACGCCCGCACTGATGCGAATGATGGACGTTTTGATGGCTACTTTGGAAGCATGCAGTCCATTGTCACCAGCACCGCCCAGAACGACAGCGGGTAGTTCAAAACTAACCCCAGAGACGAGCGGTATCTGCCGTTTGAAGGCTCCGGTATTGTGAGTGAGTGGCAGTTGGAACTGCCTGCGGCCCTTAAATTGTCCCCCACGAGGTCCCTGGACGGGGTTGGGGACATACTTCGGTTACCCAAGTATAGTAAAGGTGCTGAAAAGTGAAATAAGGTTTCTCATCTTTGGAAGCATTCTTGGCGGAGTTTGGTGGAAAAGGCGACTGCAAAGGAATAGATTTGATACATAGTGTGAGGTGCGTAAGGCTGAACGTGGACGCAAAAACTTATGTAGAATCCAAGCACGCTCCGAACGAACGTCCCATTTCATTTGAATTTTCAGATATTTTTGAATTGGTCTTTTGAGCAACAGCCCGTCAAGGGCAGACCCCTTCTACCATGTTGTGGTAGCTTTTCAAATTAATAGTGTCCCGGTCGCTGAACCGTGAAACATAGGAATTCGGACGGGTTGGCATTGTAAGAGCAGAGATTTATTTGATTACATATGAAAATAGGAATCCAGAGCATCCCCACTGTGTTTCCTGAAAAAAGGAGCTCAAACCCTGGCTTTTATGCCAGAACTATCCGGCAAAATTTTCCCTTGACATTGGCATTAGGGCATGAAATATTTTCCACATCGGGAAGACTTGGCTAAATGTCCAAAAAGAAGAGGCTTAATAAGATGAAAGATCAACCAAAGGGGTTACCTGCGGCTATCCCGCCAATACCCAAAGAAAAAGAAGGTTTGCTGAAAATGAATCTCGACCCCATAATACGGAATTTGAAACTGAAAACAAATAAGGAACTAATATCGCAGATAAGGTCAGCACGAAAAAATAGTCAATTTATTTCAATAGTTCTTATGGATGGCGTCCAGCTCATGCCTGATATGATTCTTCCTCTATTTGAGGTCTTACAAAAAACTGGGAAAACCGAAAACTTAGATGTCTTTCTCTATACCACCGGAGGTGCAACTGAGGTCCCATGGAGAATTGTGAGTTTGCTTAGAGAATTCTGCGATGAGTTTACAGCTATAATTCCATTCATCGCCCTAAGCGCAGGCACACATATTGCACTAGGAGCTAACCAGTTGTTAATGAGTGAAATATCGACCCTCGGGCCGGTGGACCCAACGACGAGACATGCGCTTTTACCAAGAGATAAAAATGACCAACCGATCCCTGTTTCCGTGGAGGACCTAAAAAACTGCATCAAATTTATAGCTCAACAATTGAAAGACCAAGGTGAGGAGCTAAAATATGCGCCCACGGATATGACGAATATAGTTAGTAAGCTCTTTGAACATATAGAGCCACTTGCAATTGGAGCGGTCGAAAGAGCCTATGGCTTATCCCGGTTAGTGACTCGTAAAGTTCTGGAGACGCATTTAGACGCCAGTAAAGATAAAGACAAAATCGACGCGATTGTAAATAAAATCGGGGGGGAATATTTTTCTCATTCTTTTCCAATTACAAGAAGGGATGTGGAACAGGAATTAAAATTAAAGGTCGAAAAACCAGATGCCGATTTATTTAATACAAACGTCCTAAATAAAGTGACATAACGGTTTATTTATGTTAATATGTGGGCATGAAAAATCCCACATTAATCTTAGAGCATAAAGAGGCCAAAAAAGAGCGTTTATTAGCATTAGCCGAA
>Ga0299912_10000874_pt1 | contig 24568 bp, 21 predicted proteins | sample RVTome_2_FD_207667 | JGI IMG/M metagenome (GOLD analysis project Ga0299912, IMG submission 207667) | Soil microbial communities from uranium-contaminated site in the Upper Colorado River Basin, Wyoming, United States - RVT95D214 (version 2) ... | reverse complement strand
CCGGCCGCCGCGGCTTCGGCCTCTACTTCCCGGTGATCCTCGTCTGGATCATCCTCGCGGCCCTGCTCATCGTGCTCTTCCCCTTCATGCTGATCGGCGCCATCGCGACCTGGCGCGGCTATCCGGGACGCTTCCTGCTTCTTCTCTACCCGATGCTGGCCGCCGTCCTGTGGAACCTCTCGGGTCTGCACGTCGAAACGAAAGACGCTGAGAACGAAATTCTCATCTCTTTCTGACTCAATAAACGCAAAGGAGAACCGAAATGAACGAAGAAAAACGCAAAGTGCTGGAAATGCTCTCCCAGGGCAAGATCACTGTCGAGGAGGCCGACAAGCTCTTGGCCGCGCTCGGGGAGTCGACCGCCGAGCCCGAGCTCGACGCCGCGGGCAAGCGCGTCTGGAAATATCTCCGGGTGCAGGTCGAGCCGGGTCCCGGCAGCGAATCCCGGGAGAAGGTCAACGTCCGCGTGCCGCGAAAGCTCATCCAGGCCGGCCTGAAGTTCGCCGCCTTCATCCCCCAGCATGCCCAAGGCCAGGTCAACCAGGCTCTCAAGGAGAAGGGGATCAACGTCGACCTGGCCAAGATCACCCCTCAGGACCTCGAGGACATCATCTCCAACCTCGACGACATGACCGTCGAAGTCGATGGCGCCGAAAAGGTCCGGGTTTTCTGCGAATAAATCCCTATCCCCATCTTTTAGCGGCGGCCAGGGCCTTATCAGCCTCGGCCGCCGCGCTATTTTTTCCCTCCCCCGAATCCCCCTTGGCTCTACTCGATTCATCCCCGCGGGCCCGGTTTCCTATGTCTCCCAGTAATAAGCGCTTTGATTTTGATATGGGCAAAACCATATTGACGCCAAGGACCGGCAAGTCCTATCATCTAGCCGAGCATATCCTGAAATGAGCCCGAAGGAGATGACGCATGAAAGCCTTGTTCATTATTAACGACGCTCCCTATGGCACCGAGAAAGCCTACAATGCCTTGCGCATGGCCATGGCCCTGCAGAAAGATCATCCTGACGGGGAGGTGCGCGTCTTTCTGATGGCGGACGCGGTCTCGTGCGCTTTGCCCGCGCAGACAACGCCGCAGGGGTACTACAACATCGAGCGCATGCTGAAGGCGGTCATCGGCAAGGGCGGCCAGGTGAAGGCCTGCGGGACATGCGCCGAAGCACGCGGGATGAAAGGGCTTGTCTTGATTGAGAACGTGGAGATCAGCACGATGAGCCGGCTGATTGAGTGGACGGTTGAAGCGGATAGAGTGCTGGTGTTTTGAGGGGGAGGCGAACGGGTCAACGTCCGCGTCCCGCGCAAGCTCATCCAAGCCGGCCTGAAGTTCGCGTCATTCATCCCCCAGAACGCCCAGAGCCAGGTCAACCAGGCCCTCGAGGACATCATCTCCAACATCGACGACCTGACCGTCGAAGTCGACGGCGCCGAAAAGGTCCGGGTTTTCTGCGAATGATTTGTCTTGTCCGCATCAGCCGGGAGCAGGTTCACATCACCGAGCGCTTCGAGTCCCTGAAACCGGTCAGCCCTATTTATGGCTCGGTCCGACCCCAATCAAACCAAAACATAGATGAACGTCACCGTCTTAAGCGGTCCAATCAATGACCTTAAGGCCTTTGATCCTTTTAAATTCCCTAACGTTGTTTGTTACGAGAACGGCGCCTAAACTCAAGGCATGGGCGCCGATTTGAGTATCCAGCGGGCCGATCGGCGTTCCTGCGCTTTCAAGCCCCGTTCGGACCAGGCCATAGGCCGACGCCGCCTCCTCATCGAAATCGGCGATCTCCAAGGGCAGCAAAAATTCATCCAGGGCCTGTTGGTTTTTTTCCACGAATCGGCTTTTTTCAACGCCATGGCGGAGTTCGGCGAGGGTGATTGTGGATATCCCGATATCGCCGATGCTTTGAGACCGGAAGTGCTTTAAGGTTTTTTCCGATTTCTGTTTGATCAGGGCGATGCACGTATTCGTATCCAGCATATAAATCATTATAACGCCTCACGGCTCTGAGATTTGGGCTGCCGGCGTTCGGACAAAAAGTCATCGGAAAACTTTTCGAGGCTCTGGATCAGATCGTTCCAGGATCCTTTGGCAGGGATCAGGATCACGGCACTACCTGATTTCTTTATGAAAACATAGTCGTCCTCAAAGCGAAACTCCTTGGGAAGCCGCACAGCCTGGCTTTGGCCGTTGCGAAACAGCTTGGCCGTTTTCATGTCGTCCTCCAAAGATACCCAACTAGTATATACTAATAATATATATTATTTTAAAAAGAAGTCAAATTATTTCACTTGCGACAAAAAGGACCACAGAACAATAACGGCCCCGCGCTCGCTATCGTCTCACCAACCAATGGCTCGGTCCGACCCTAATCGAATACAATTTGACTCCCAATCCGCCTCAATGATACCCTGCCCCTTGGAACCATGCCCCCGTCGGCATCCCGAATTCCCTCGCCTGCCAGGACCCTGCGATCCTCCCCGCCCTCCCGCACCTCCCTAACCTTTTATGGGGGCGCCGGGGAAATCGGCGGCAATAAATTCCTCCTCCAAACGCCCCGCTCCAAGATCTACCTCGACTTCGGCGAATCCTTCGATTTCGGCGAGGATTATTTCTATGAATGGCTTCAGCCCCGCTCCGCCAACGGGCTCGAATGCTACTTCGAATTCGGCATCGTTCCGATGGTCCCGAAGCTCTACAGCCGCGCCCAGCTCCAATTCACCGACCTCCCCTACGAGAAATCCGATATCGACGGCGTATTCCTCTCCCATCACCACAGCGATCACATCGGGCATCTTTCCTTCCTGGATGAAGATATCCCCCTTTACATGGGCCACGGGACCAAGGCCATCATCGACGCCTATTCCTCCCTCTTCCCTTCCCTGGTTAATATCGGCGACCACAACTCCATCACCCTCTTCAAAAGCGGCGACATGATCCGCATCAAAGACCTGACCATCCGACCGATCCATGTCGAGCACTCGACCCCCGGCGCCTACGCCTACATCATCGAGACGCCCTCCGGCGTCATCGCCTTCACGGGCGATTTCAGGCGGCACGGCCCGATGCGCCGCCTGACCGATGAATTCATCTCCGCCGCCGCCGCTTCGTCCCCCCGCGCCCTTCTCTGCGAGGGCACCCGGATGACGCCCGACCCGGAGAACCATTACACGGAAGACCAGGTCTATAAGAAGGTCAAGGACATCATCGCCCGCTCCAAAGGGCTCGTCCTCTGCGAATTCTCTATGTGCAACATCGACCGGTTCAATTCGATCTTCAAGGCCGCGACCGACGCGGGCCGGACATTCGTCATCGACACGAAATACGCCTTTCTCCTCGACCGTCTCCGCTCAATCCTGAAGCTCCCGGACCCGCAAAGCGACAAAGCCCTCAAGGTCTATTACAAGCTCTCCAAGAGCCGCGAATTCTCCCCGTCCGATTACCGCGCCCAAGACAAGGCGTTCATGGGCAATATGATCACCTTCAACGAGATCCGCTCCCGCCCGCGCGGCTACGTCATGTTCACCGGCTTCAACAAGCTCATGGAGCTCGTCTATATCCGTCCCCAAAAGGCCGACTACATCTACAGCTCGAGCGAGTCCTTCCTCGAGGGCGAGGAAAACGCGGACCAGCGCCGCGTCCTCGATAATTGGCTGACCCACTTCGGGATCACCCTGCATAAAGCCCACTGCTCCGGCCATGCCGGCGCAAGCGACCTGAAATATGCCGTCAGGAAGATCGCTCCCGAGATCCTGATCCCGATCCATACCCGAAATCCCGAGGAATTCAAGAAGATTCACGACAATGTGATCATCCCGAAGCGCGGGGGGACGATACGTCTTTGAAGATCAAAGCCGTCATTTTCGACCTCGACAATACGCTGATCGATTTCCTGAAGATGAAACGAGAAGCGACCAAAGCCGCCGCATTCGCCATGGTCGATGCCGGCTTGCCGGCCAAGCGCTCGGCCCTCTCATCCCGGCTCTTTGATTTTTATTCGAATTACGACATCGAGTCCGACGACGCCTTCTCGAAATTCCTTCTTAAAACCTACAAGAAAGTCGATTATAGGGTCCTCGGGGCGGCCGTGAACGCCTATCTCAAAGAAAAGGCCCTCCATCTCAAACCCTATCCCGGCGTCGTCGCAACCCTCGCCGCATTGAAAAAGCGGGGATTCAAGTTGGCCGTGGTGACCGACGGAATGCGGTTGAAGGCTTGGATGCGTCTTAATGCCGCCGGCCTGGACAAATATTTCGAAGTTGTTGTGACCTATGACGACACGGGGAGAAAGAAACCTTCAGCCGCACCATTTAAAAAAGTGATGGCCAAATTGCATGTCAAGCCCGGCGAATGCCTCATGGTCGGTGATTGGCCCGAGAAGGACATGATCGGAGCCAAGGCCGCAGGCATGTTGACCTGCTGGGCCAAATACGGAAGTCGTTTCAAGGAAGGAGAAGCGGATTTCATCCTTCGGGATATCAAAGAGATTTTCAAGGTTGTGCAGGCATGCTAGGTGCAATTATAATTTAGATAAATAGATTCTTATCATTTTTGTAGCTCGGTCCGACCCCAATCTACCAGCCATGTTTCGTTGGATGCGCTGGAAACTAAAGAACAAATTTTCTAAGCATACGGCGGACCTCCAACTCTAACTTCGCAAGTGATATAATAATCGCTGCCGGATATGAAACCAAATAATAACAATATCGCTGATAACGAAATCATCGACCGAATTAAAAATATTCGCGACGATCTATTTCAAAGATCAAACGAAGAGATTTTTAAAGCCATACATGAACTCGATTTAAAATATGCGGGCGAAAGTTTCTATAATACAAACATTAATGGAATTCTAATCAACCTCGGCATGGATAAAAAGAGTATTGCATTGATCTCAATTGCGATAAAAAGACTAACGTCCCTCCACGATGACAATCCTTCTGATAAATATCTCTTTGATATTGGGAATGGCTTCTTAAGCATCGCAGACATTAAATCTGGTAACAAATCAGAGATATCCTTTCTAATTAAAGACGCAATTTATCGCAAAGCGCGCGGCTATCTTAATAGAGTTGCTGATAGAAGAAACCTGCCTTCAGCCGCTACGAATTTCGGAAATATCCTGGAAAAGTACGGCCGATATTATGAAGCAATCCTATTATATGACAAGGCAATTAAATCAAATCGCAATTTTGGGATGGCCTTGGGCAACAAAGCAATTGCTTTAATCTTCTACTATAGAATTGCCCTAAAAAAGAATTTGGACATACTCTTTGAAGCTTCGGAATTATTGAGGAGAGCTTTAGATTCGAACAATACTTTGGAAATTGGCGGACAAAATGCCATAGACTCCTTCAATCTTCATTTGGCTTCATTAAATAACTTCTTAACAAACAAAAAGAGAAGACACCCATCCAGTCGCATTGAGCGCACATCATATCAAGCATTTTGCTCATCTAGAAATATCTATCTAAACTTTTGCTTCAACTGTTATAAGTGCGAGACCGGTTATAAAGACACTTTCTTTCCCCCTTTTATTGAGAAAATAAAACACGCTTCAGATCAAGAGCGTCTCAAGTATCACAGTTTTTCAAAGAAAATGTACTACTCCGTTAAAACGCTGAATCAAATTCTCGAAGACTATGCAACTGCAAGATCAATCCGCTTTCATGCTGCTTTTGACAATTTTAATGACTTGGACGCGGATACGGAATATGCATCGGTCTTGGATTATTGTAAAAATTCCATGAGTTATGGTTATTCTAAGGCTGCCTATCTAAAGCTTTTTAATATTTTAGACAAGATCGCCCACCTCGCTTTTTATAATTACGAAGTCGAACAAAAAGATATCTATTTTAAGGACTTGCTTGGCCCTGCATTTCAGGACCTTGTTATAAAAACTAATAATCGAGGGCTTTTGGCTTTGCATAATCTAGCTCGAGACTTCGAATATGACGAAATCTATGGTCATCTTAGAATTATTAGACATTATCTAACCCACGATCTAGTTGATATTAAGATTGACATGTTTTCCGAGGCCAATAAAAATATGGAGCTTTTTGAAGATCACTATCTTACGGAGGGGCTTCTCACGGATTATCTTGACGAGCTTTTCCAAATCGTTAAAGCCGCTCTTTTGTACTTTGGGCAAGCGCTTAAAAAGGATTATGATGGTGCAACAAAGAATGGAACAAACCCAATGCTGCCTTTGACTATACTAAAACAAAAAGAGATATTCGAAGGCTTTGATTAAGCTCCTAATATATTTTACCTAGTCTGAACACTACGAGACTTGACAGGCGTCAAATACCCCATTAAATCCATTGTCTAAATTCTTCTGCCTCGCCAACACGTTCGAACTCCTTTTTCGATTCATTTAAAAAAATAATTTTATGGATTAGTATCTTGCGTTTCAGCACGATCAAATATTGGGCGTGAATAAGAACAAAAGGCAGCTTCTGATAACGTTTCGATAAAATTACAAATAAGTGACTAATCTTAATCTAAGTGAAAGAGGCTAAGAAGCCAATCTGGCACTTTTTTGGGCCAGCGTTTGGAAATAGCAATCCAATTATAATCATCTATGAACTTGGTCAATGGTCTTATGCCGGTGTATTTAAGGGCCTTCGATAAATATTCTTCGGGTCGCCCAGGAAGGCCTGTTTGACGAAAATCAAAGAGGAGTTCCATCGCTTCTTTTTGCATGTTATGAAGAAAATCTATATAGCCCTGAGGACCGTATTTTCCAAAGCGTCCTATTATGAAGGAGTCAACCATGACAAATAAAGCAACATTAAAAAAATGCATTACCTTAGAAACTACTGTCTCGCCACCCCAAACTTGATGGAGCAGCACATCAAAAATATTCATAATCCCTTCTCGAATGTCCTGTCGTTGAAAATCACAGGTTTCTAAGCGTTCTTTTGAAAGAATGGCGATGTTTTGCTGCAGGCGCGGCCAAACAGAATAATGTTGTTCAGCTAAGTCTTTGGGGGCCCAGGGTACGCCATAATGAACCAGAAAATCTCTTAATCTTTCGAAATCCTCAATAGCAGGATTCCTTTGAAGTCGCTCTAAAAAATCTTTGTCTGAAGCCAATGCTTGATAGTCATAGAGGTAGCTATATCCATATTTGAAAATAAAAGCTCCCCATGCAAGCTCTGCGAATTTCATCCTATTTTAGTTCTCTCCAAATTAGCTTTCCCCCCGTTGATTTGGCAGCTATACAATAGACCATTCCTGGGAAAGCACCTCAGCTTGTTCGAGGACTGTCTGGGTGGCCTTTTCCTGTTTGTCCGGAGGATAGCCGTATTTGCGCAAAATTCGCTTCACCAAAACTCTCAGTTGCGCGCGGACGTTTTCGCGCACCGTCCAATCGATCGTCGTGTTTTTCCTTACCGTATCCGCCAACTCCTTGGCTATTTTCTTCAGAACTTCATCCCCCAGCACCTTGACCGCGCTGTCGTTGGTTTCGAGCGCATCATAAAAGGCCAACTCCTCCTCTGAAAGCCTGAGCCTCTCTCCGCGCTTATCCGCCTCCCGCATCTCCCTGGCCAAGGCAATCAGTTCCTCGATCACTTGCACGGTTTCGATGGCCCGGTTTTGATATTGAAGGATGGTTTTCTCTAACATCTCGGCAAACGAGCGCGATATCACAACGTTTTTTCTAGCCCGGGATTTTATCTCGCCGGCCAGAAGCTTCCTTAATAACTCGACCGCCAGGTTGCGCTGAGGCATGCCGCGAATCTCGGCCAAGAATTCGTCCGATAAAATCGAGATATCCGGCTTCTTCAACCCCGCCGCCGCGAAAATATCGACAACCCCTTCGGATGCGACTGCCTTGGAGACGATCTGACGAATCGCATGATCAAGCTCTTCTTCGGGTCTGGCATCGTTTGGCGCCCGCTTGGCCAGCACCGCCCGGACGGCTTGGAAGAATGCGACATCATCACGGATGCGAATAGCGCTCTCATGAGGCACGGCCAGCGCGAACGCTTGGGAAAGCTGCGTGACCGCCGTTAAAAGCCTATTTTTCCCATCATCCAGGGCAAGGATGTGCTCTTGCGCCGCCGGCAATATGGCTAGCCTCTCCCCCGGCCCTCCACGCATCCATCGTGACCAGTCGAAGCCATGGAAAAGGCCGTAGCAAATCTCATATTTCTCAAGCATCGCAGCCACCGCCACAGCCTGATCGATCGAGGGCGCACCCTTTCCCCCGCTCTGCGCATATGTAGCTAGAGCCTGCCTGAGCTGGTCCGCCAGCCCAAGATAATCTACGACCAGCCCACCGGGCTTATCCCGGAAAACACGATTCACCCGGGCGATTGCCTGCATGAGCCCGTGGCCCCTCATGGGCTTATCCACGTACATTGTATGTAGACACGGAGCATCAAATCCTGTAAGCCACATATCCCGAACAATCACGAGTTTCAGCGGGTCATCCGCATCCCTGAACCTTTTCGCCAGCTCCTCGCGTCTCTCTTTGTTTCTGATATGCGGCTGCCATTCCACGATATCGGACGCGGACCCTGTCATGACAACCTTAATCGTTCCCCTGCCATCATCACCATCGTGCCATTCCGGCCGAAGCGCAACGATGGCCTTGTACATGTCCACGCATATTCTTCGGCTCATGCATACCAACAAGGCCTTGCCATCCATGGCCGCCAGTCGATTTTCCCAATGATCGACGAGGTCCTGAGCGATGAGCTTCACTCGCTTCTCCGTCCCGACAATGGCCTCAAGCTGGGCCCATTTTGTTTTCAGCTTTTCCTTGCGATCGACCTCCTCGCCTTCAGTTACCTCCTCGAATTCTGCGTCGATCCCGGGCCGTTCCGATTCTTTGAGCTCGATCTTAGCCAACCGGCTTTCATAATAAATGGGCACGGTCGCGCCGTCTCGAACTGCCTGTTGAATATCGTAAATACTGATATAATCGCCGAACACAGCACGCGTATTCTTGTCAGTTAGTTCAATAGGCGTCCCCGTGAAACCAATAAAAGAGGCATTCGGAAGGGCATCACGCATATGCCGGGCGAAGCCGTCGATGAAATCATACTGGCTTCGATGAGCCTCGTCGGCGATCACAACGATATTCCGTCTCTCCGATAGCACCGGGTGCCTATCGCCTTTTTCCTCGGGGAAAAATTTCTGAATGGTCGTAAAGACAACGCCTCCGGATGCCACCTGCAATTTCGCCCTAAGATCGGCTCGGCTCTCAGCTTGAACAGGAGCCTGCCTCAAGATTTCCTTGCATCGCGAAAAGTTCCCAAAAAGCTGGTCATCTAGGTCATTCCGGTCCGTGAGAACAACAATAGTCGGGTTGTTCATCTCGGGATGTAGAATGATGCGCCCCGCATAAAAGGCCATGCTCAGGCTCTTTCCGGCCCCCTGGGTATGCCACACGACTCCGATGCGCCTATCGCCTGCCTTGGAGTCCTGAGGCGTTTTTACGATCCAATTCCCCGCGGCATCGCGCGTTCCAGCTTTATGTTCGTATTGAAGGCGGCTGGCCCGAATCGTTTGCTCCACGGCAGCGTTTACGGCGTGATATTGATGATACCCGGCCATTTTCTTTATGAGCTTGCCGCCTCCCCAATCCTCAAAAACGATAAAGTATCGCAATAGGTCAAGGAAGCGCCGCTTCTCGAAAACTCCTTGAACCAGCACCTTAAGCTGAGGCACCAGGCTATCGGCAGGCCTGTCTCCTTCGATGGTGCGCCATGGCAAATACCATTCATGATTCCCCGTAATCGTCCCGATGCGCGCTTCCATGCCGTCGGAGATCACGAGGGCATCATTGAAAGCGAATATTGACGGGATTTCATTCTTGTACGTCTGAATTTGCTGGAAAGCCGTCCAAATCGTCGCCTTTTCGTCTGCCGGGTTCTTGAGCTCAAGTATGGCCAAAGGCAATCCATTAATAAAAATGACGATATCCGGCCGACGATTGTGTTTGTTTTCTACAACCGTGAACTGGTTCACGGCGAGCCAATCATTGTTTTCAGGTTTATCAAAATCTATTAATCGAGCTTGAGCGCCCGCAATCGATCCGTTGGACCGACGGAACTCGACGGTCACGCCATCAACAAGGTTTCGATGAAATGCGCGATTCCTAGCTTCTAGCGTCGGCCCCTCGACGCGGATTATCTTTCGAAAAGCATCATCAAGAGCTTCACGCGGAAGCTCCGAATTTAGTTTCTCGATGGCATCCCGAAGCCGCCTTTCGAGCAATACCTGACCGTAGTCGTATCGCTCAGCGAATAACTCCCCCGACGCGATCTCCGGCCCGAACTTAACCTGGTAACCAAGGCTATCGAGCCAGCCGAGCGTTGCTTCTTCGATTATGGATTCAACTAACTTGCTCATTTTGCTTATCGCATCTTTTTCATATATCAGCTATATTTCAACTGATTATTCAACCAAGGCATGCCATCCAAGGTTGATTACCGCACGTTCGCGCCAAATGATACGCCTGTCGCCTTTGATTCCCTTCGTAGAAAATATCGTAAACACCTTGCCTGAATTCCCTCATGGATGTGTCGGATTGTTGTTCCAATAATAAGGTTCGCAAGGGTTGCTACCGCAAGCAACGCCGAGCCCAGAAACAACGGCCAGCCAAACCAAGGACTCCTTGCTTTGAGCCCAAGACCCCCTACAATTCCAAATATAAGAAGAATACTTAAGGTACAAGAAACAAATAAGGCACAGATTTGGGACTTTCTCTTGCACTTCCAGTAGATCTTTTTCTGCAACTTAGATAGTTCGGCCTTGGTTTGTTCTAGCATCGTCTTGGTTTCGCGATGCGAATCGATTTCTCGAGCGACTTTCGCGGCCTCCTCCTGCTTAATCTCGTTAGTAACCCGACGCAGGATTTCGATTACCGTTTCTTCTGTGAGAGAGTCTTCATTGCCTAATGTAAGCCCCATGAGCTCCTCTTGCGCAATTGTGCTGCTTCGTAGTAGCTGGTGATCGCGCTCAGATATCCTGCCCTGCGCCTGCAATTTGTTAATCTTTTCCAGGAACCGTTCAAGAAATGCTCGCGACGGTTGAAGCGCGGCATAAGAATAGGCAAGTAGTTCCGCCTGCGGAAGAGAAGGGGCACCCATGGGTGCCTTAAGCCATGCCATATTAGCAAGGCTAAAATCGGTTATCACGCTTGATACCTCATCAACTCCCTCATTTCGCTTCCCGTACTCAGCGGCAGCCCTTGCAAAAGCTACATTGCTCGTGATGCATATGGCCCGGCAACGCTCAATAGAAGCAGGTTTCGTATTTCCCCGCAGCACATATATACTGCGGACAGAATTGACATCGAATTCCCTAGCCCGAGGATTGTAATAATTTACTTCATCCTCAAGAATCTGTTCAAAAATCGTCTCATCAATTTGATAATCTACAATATAGGGAGGCGTTTTTTTAGAATTGATTTTAATATCCGCTAGAAGATTATCGACCTGCCCAGCTAATAATAGAAGGTCAGATTTCGTTTTCCCGATCCTCTGGGCTTCCAATACAACGGCCCCCCGTCCGCCTGGCGTGTTTACGTGTGCGGCTGCACCTTTTATAACTAAATCGAGTTCGCGGCGGGAATGTGAAAAGTAAGCTACTGTGCCGCCAAGCCTTCGCACGAGGTCGATTAGCTCATCAATGGCCCCTTTCTTCGCTGTCCCTTCCAAGCCAAGCTGGTGAACTAGAAGTGGAGTATCCAGATAAAATGTCACGCCCTTGTATGATTTTGGCGCAAATTGAAGGTCGGGACATAGCAAAGCATTTGCTAACATATGGCCCTGGACCATTATCAAAAAGCTCTCGAATCTTTCCGGATTGGCACGTTGAAGATGGCGAACGAAGTCGCTGACTAGCACAATATGTGCTTTTTCTAAATGTGCGGTAGCAGGAATAGCTGTGCCCTGTAAATATGCCCGCAAACAATCAATGTTGAACTCTAACAAAAAACCGGTTATTGCAGTAACGGCCTCTTCCTCATTGGCGATGGAATGCCCATCAAGCTTAGCAAATTCTATAAGACCGTTAATTACAGCATGGATGTGCCTTTCTGCCTCACTCTTCTTGCCGGCAATCCCAGGGTTGGGCAGAGAACCAGTTATCCAATAAACGCCTTCTTGACGCTTGATCAGGTTGGCTCGCGCAAAACGCTTTAATACAAGTTGAATGGTGTGCCCGGGAATTTCGAGACCGAATTGAGTGATTAGTCTATCGTGAACCAACCTATCGGTCACCGGGTCAGATGTATTATCAACAAGTACTTGTAGGATGAAAGGTCGCAAGTAGTTAAGGTAATCTTTACCCTCGTCAATGTTGACCATAAGCATCGCCAGGCTGGTTAAAGTTTCTCTAGATGCCATATTAAATCTCCAAAACGGACTTCTCGGCATCCCTTAGCCGCAAATCACCTGAAACTAGTTTCGGCAGCAGTGTGTCGCGGAGGGCTGAGAGGGTGAAGGATTCATTTAGGTTTCGTTGATATTGAAAAAGAAGGGAATTGAAAAGGTTTTCGTATGCATCTAGGGCTGGTTTAGGCGGAACAATAAGTTCAATTGATTTAAGATAAGTTACGGGGCGTGCGATTGATGGTACACCGGATGATGATGTATTAGCCAGCAGCTTGTGTCTCCCTTCGCGTGACTGGAAATAGAAAGTTATAAAACTCGGGCTGACCTGCAAAAGATCACACCTCATGTAGAATTGCCTTTGCGAGATAATGTATCGCTCATATCGGGAGTTTGCGGGAATAAATGCCACTTGGCCTATATTTCCGGCATGAGTGAAAATAATATCACCCCGCCTTACGTTTGCCGCATATAGCTTCTCAGCATGAGCATCGGCGATGAAATTGAATGTGCTATCTTCCAAAATGAAGCTAGCTAGATGTTGTCCGCTGATTATTGGAATTCCATTGGCAACAAAGGTCTCGACCTTAATAGAAGAACCGAATGGACCCATTCTCACGCATTCTGCTATATCTCCGATTGTTTTTATTTGCCACCCGGCCGGAATCTCGCCCAATTCAGAATCCTTAAATCTATCAGAAAAAAGGTCAGCGATTTTTTTGGGCAGACCGGTATCACGGCCTTCGGCTTTGGCGCGGACGGGGTTGAAATCAACAAACCAGGATCTGAAGATTGCACGGGCAATCGCTCCCAGCGTCTCATTCATTTTCCGGTTCAACTCGATTTTATCGTCCAGAGAGCTTAGGATGTGCGCAATGGCGCGTTGTTCGGGCAGCGGCGGTATGCTAACCTGCAAATGAGCTAGAGCATTGGTCGGCACTCGTTGGCGCCCAGAGGTACCTGACATTTGGGATATGGCGTAGTTCTGTACATATTCGGAGCGAGTCAGGTAGTATGCGAAATCGTTGTTGGTAACGCCTTCCCTGCCACGAATAACAATGAACTCCGTCGAACCATGCCCCACAGAATCCTCTAGGGGTCCGCGGAAGCGGGCAATCTTGCCGTTTTCTAGGCATGGGGTAATTCGGGCCATAAGAGTATCGCCCCCGCAAAAGCGGGAGCCGCCTCCCATAAATTTGCGGTTAGCGCTTGGGCTCACATCTCGATAAGAAGGCTCGACGGCCCGCATTTCAACATAAGGATAGGTCCCCCCTGCTTCAAGGGATACCTGTGGGTTTAATAATACCGCCTCGTCGAAGGGCATTTTTTGCCACTCAGCCGCCATGTGTCCGCTCCTTTAGCTGAGGCGCGCAAGATATCGACCGCCGATCATTTCGTGAAGAAGACAGCACATCCAAGGGGCCGAAGGCCAATAGCCACATCATGAAAGGAATACTCCTATCAGCCCTGCCACCTTTTCGACAAAACTGATGCAGCCGCTTATTGCTGCAGCGCCCTTAACCGCTTGCCAAGCAGCGGCGATTATGCTCCGATTAGGTTGTGCCTTTGCAAGCTGCGACTGAATCGTATCAATGTCCGCAACAAGGTTCATCTTGTTAGCTTCCGGCTCTTCGGATTTTGTGATGACTTCACGGAGTTCCGCCAGTGCCTCGCCTAACTCGCCAAACTGCGCGTTGATCTGATTGCCGTCACCAACTGTGACTATGTTTTGACCAGTGGCTTCAATCTTAATCCCGTGAAATTTCGGCATCGTGAACTCTCCTGGCCCCTCGATTTTGTCGATACCGGCAGCGGAAATTTGATAGAACTTGGTAACTGATGGAATGACCGTTCCTCCCCTAGCACGAACCTGCTTCTCAACCGACTTTTCCTCCACCCATCCTTGGCTAAGAAGATACGTCAAGTTGCTTTGCACTTCTTGTTGCGTTAAACCATGCTGTGCCTTAATTTCTGCCTTAACATCACTTATCTTGACCGCCGAGCCTTTCTTGCCCATCATACTCGTTGCGTTCTTGTTTCGGTCATGGAAGTATAGCAACATGAGCCTGCGAATTTCGTTGTTTGTCAATGCTGGACGACTTACTTTACCCATACCCCACCTCCTTCAAGTTAGCCTCGATTGCATCATCGAGCCTGCGCCCCTCGGCCAGCTGCTCATCAAACATATCGGATTGTTGTCTCATTTGCCTTCCTTGATCGCGAAACCGATCCGGCGTTTCGCCTTGCCCGTGGGCGGAGCCATGAGCTGTTTAATAGCATCGATAAGCGCCATGATCTGTTCATCGTGGGAAGAGAGCCTGCGTTCCAGCTCAGCAATTTTTACGGCCAATTCCTTATGAGATGTTAATAGCGTTCGCAAGCGAACAAAAGCCCGAACGATAAAAACGCTCATCTGGACTGCCCTTGGAGTGCTAAGCACAGACGCCGCCATAATCGCTCCATGCTCGGTAAAGGCATAAGGAAGAACGGGAGAGAACTTAAGTCGAGAAAGGTGGTCGCAATTTGCGACCACTTCGGATTTTTCCTCTGGAGTTAACTGAAACATGAAATCATCAGGAAAGCGCCCCTGGTTGCGCTTCGTTTGTTCGTTTAGCCTTTTCGTCGAAACGCCATAAAGGTCAGCCAAGTCAGCGTCAAGAATAACCTTTTCGCCGCGAAGCAACAGAATCCTGGATTCAATTCTGTCGACTGGGATTATGGCTTTTGAGTTAATTATAGGAGCACTCCCGAAACATAGCGAGAATTAACATTGATAGTCCCCAAGTGATCATTTTTTTGTGGGTGTATACAGTTCTTTTAGGTTTTTGCGGATGTCATTCTCAAGACGGCCGGATTCGGCAAATTGTTCATATAACAACAACGTAAGCCGTTTCATTTTCTCTTCAAAGGGCTCGTCATCCTCCTCCGCGGCCTCGGCACCGACGTAGCGGCCTGGCGTTAGGACATGGCCGTGTTTGCGGATTTCTTCGAGAGAGGCGGACTTACAGAAGCCCGACATGTCTTCATATTTCTGTTTTATGCTTTTTTCGCCGCGCCAGGCGTGGTACGTATCCGCAACTCTAGAGATATCTTCGGCCGTGAGCTCACGATGCGTACGGTCAACCATGGTTCCCAGCTTCCGGACATCCATAAATAACACCTCACCTCGACGATCCCGGAAGCGACCATTTTTCTTATCCCGAGCCAAAAACCATAGGCATGCCGGAATCTGGACCGAATAGAAGAGCTGGCCGGGCAAAGCAATCATGCAATCGACGAGGTCGGCCTCGATGATGTTCTTACGGATCTCGCCTTCACCGGATTGGTTCGAAGACATGGAGCCATTGGCCAGGACGAATCCGGCAAGTCCTGAAGGCGCAAGATGATGAATCATATGCTGGACCCAGGCAAAGTTGGCGTTGCCCGCCGGAGGGATGCCATACTTCCAGCGTTTGTCCTCTCTAAGCAACTCCCCTCGCCAATCGCTATCATTAAATTGCGGATTTGCTAGAATGAAATCGGCCTTCAGATCTGGGTTTTTGTCGTTGTGGAAGCTATCACCATAGGCGATTTGGCCTTCGATGCCTCTGATTGCTAGGTTCATCCGGGCCAGCCTCCAAGTTGTATAGTTGCTTTCTTGCCCATAGATTGAAATATCGCCAATCTTCCCCCTATGGGCTTTGATGAATTCCTCACTCTGAATGAACATTCCACCGGAACCGCAGCATGGATCAAATACGCGACCCTTGAAGGGCTCGATCATCTCGATAAGCAAACGAACGACGCATCGCGGTGTATAGAAATCGCCTCCCCTTTTACCTTCGGCGCTGGCAAACTGAGAAAGAAAATATTCATAGACTCTTCCTAATATATCCTTGGAGCGGCTTTCCGAATCTCCGAGTGCAATGTTGCTGATAAGATTAATTAGTTGGCCAAGCCGCTGCTTATCGAGGGCGGGGCGGGCATAGTCCTTGGGAAGCACGTCTTTCAGCGACGGGTTGTCTCGCTCAACGGCCGTCATCGCATCGTCAACGAGGCGGCCGATCGTCGGCTGGACGGCGTTGTTCTTGAGAAGCGACCAGCGAGCTTCTTTCGGCACCCAGAAGATGTTCAAGGCGCGATATTCATCCGGGTCTTCCGAGTCGGCGCCCTTAGAGCGGTCAGACATGAGCTTAGCGTGTTGTTCCTCGAATGAATCGGAGATGTATTTGAGGAAGATCAACCCGAGGGCCACATGCTTGTATTCGGCGGCGTCCATGTTGCCCCGGAGGGCATCGGCCGCGCTCCACATTTGCCGCTCAAAACCAAGGGTCGCTCCGTTGTTTTTTTTCGCATCCGCTTTAGCTGCTTTTCTAGGTGCCATATGTGCCCCTATTATTAGACCAATCGATTTTCATTAGTTCAAGAGTTGACAAATGCCTGCCTTTTGTTTATATATATATTGTAATCACGATGGGAGGCTATCCAAAGGGTTTCGTCCCGCGGTGATGCCTCTCTTTTCATCTTTATCCCTTTCGGTATTCCAATTTATCCTTGAGATTATTCATAAAAACAATATCGTTATTGAATTTTCTAAGAAGTGAGGAGTATTTGTTTTGGTTGGGGATTATGAGCTTCTGAAGCTTTTTTTGCCTCAATAAATACTCAACGAGACAATAAAAGTCTCCATCTCCAGTCACTATAATTGCTTTTTCATAATTGGGTAGCTCAATCATTGCATGAAGAACCAGTTCTGCGTCGATATTTCCCTTAACCCGCCCATCGGGCAACTGGAGTGTGGGCTTGAATATTAAGACATAGCCATCTTCCTGCAGTGAAGTGTAAAGGGTTTGATTGGTCGGGACGAATCCGATAAATATAAATGCTTTGGAGACGCCATACTTATCTGCCAGGTATATCCTGAACCTTTTGAAGTTTAAGGTCCATCCTATCTCCCGGATAGACAGATTCAGGTTCTGGCTATCGATAAATGCATAGTTGCTTTGTTTGTTCATCCTAACATCTGAAGACATTTTCATTATGCCAGATCAGATAGTCCTTGGCAGGTCTATCGTCAGGTCTGGCTGGAATATGATTTAGCGGCTCTCGATCAAACGGATAATAATATCTCCCATTTGAGAATTCTTGCTTCAGCTGGGCGCTGACTTTAATGCGGTAATCGGGTGTTATCGTGATATAGCCGCAGTCAAAAAGGCGATGGATATCACTGCGCAGAAGAATGCCGTTAGAAACCCTGTGACCGATTAGCGGGAAGGGTTTAATGTGGGCGGCATCCAATACAGGAAGAGTGTGCTCGCCGGAAATCGCGCACGAACGGTCATATGCATCGGTCACAAGGACTCGAAAGGAACCCTGCCCTAGCCGAGGTCGGACCTGAACTAGCTCGCCATATTCAGGAACCCCATTCTCGGGCTGCGGTTGAGCCACTTTGCCCTTGGCGGCCAGGGCAATCTGGACCTTCTCCCAAATGGATTTGCCGGGCTCAGTTCCCATCTCATAAAGCTTCCCTTTTTGAATTCCGGCAGGCAATCGCAACGGAATCCAATCCGATCTCTCAAAGAAAAACGGCTGCTCGAGCAGAATGCACCCAATTTGAAATTCCAATGACCGGCTATCGTTCCCTTTGCGGTAATGCACGATATGCTCTCGCATTTCTTCAAATGATCGAGCGCCATTCTTTTCTTTGAAGGCTTCCCAAGCTAGGCTGATTGGCAACCTTGTCCAATGGGCAAAGTACCCTCCGCCGACGATGAAGTTCAAAGGGCTGTGGAGTTTGAAAAGGAAAGGAGAACCCGGCGCGAGCGCGCGAAATGTCTTGCCCTCGCTCGGCTGCCAAAAATTGACCTCATCGATGCCGGGGATGCGTGAAACGACATCAAACCAATCGTTGTCAGTGATTCCCACCCAAAACTTCATGAGCAAGTTTAATTATATGAGCAATTTATGGGATTTCAAGCAGAATTCAGGAACTGCTGTATCAATACCTAGATTCGTCATTTTGGCTTCTTCTTAAACACTTTTGGATAGATGACTTGAAAATTATTAGGCTATTCCAGCATTTTTGCGGTTGACTTATGAGTTGACATATGGTTGACATATAAATTACTATGGGTTCATGGGATACAAGCCGAATTTTCTAGTTACACCGCGCTTGATGTCGTTGGCGGAGTCTATCGCCGCTTTGCGCGAGAGAATCCATGCGGCTTCCGTTCAGGTTCCTTGGATCCCTCGGTTGCAGAAGGACGCTCGAGCCCGCACGGCCCACAGTTCGACCGCCATCGAGGGAAACCCCCTCACCTTGCCGCAAGTCCGGGCTCTCGAGGAAGGACAGGATTCCGCGTCGGAGAGCGATCGGGCTCGCCGTGAGGTTCTTAATTATTTTGCCGGCCTCCGCTTCATCGAAAAGAACGCCGACTGGAAGCGCATCGACCATGAGGCCGTGCTCAAGCTGCATGCGATCATCGCCGGCGGCGTCATGGATCAGGGAATCGCCGGACAATACCGGACCATGGGGGTGAAAGTGGGGAATTTCATTCCTCCCCCGGCGCAGGAGGTCTCGGGGCTCATGAGAGAGCTCCTCGAATGGTGGAACGAGGATTCCGAGACTCACTCGCCCGTCATCTCCTCGGCCGTCCTCCATTACCGGTTCGAGGACATCCATCCGTTCGCCGACGGGAACGGCCGCACCGGCCGGGCCCTGGCTCTATGGGAGCTTTATCGGCGGGGATTCGATACCCACCATATCTTTTCGATCGACGAATTCTATGAGAACGATCGTGACCGATATATCGCGGCGTTGGCAGCCGTCCGGAAGGAAGGGGGGCGTCTGACGAGCTGGCTCGAGTATTCGGCCGAAGGGATCAAATGCACGCTCGAGAGCGTGTGGAGCCGGATTCAACGCGTCATGGCAGAATCGGGAAAAAAGAAGCTCAGTTTATCGCCTAAGCAGGAAGTCCTTCTGCAGCTCCTGGAAGAAAAAAAGGCAATGACTCCGCGGGAGATCTGGGATGCGTTGAGCGTCACTCGGCAAGGGGCTGCCAAACTCCTAAAACCGTTGATAGAAGCGGATATGATCCATCGGGTCGGCGGCAAAAAGACAGGGCGTTATGTGAGGAAATGAAGCCGGTTGATCGGACACGGAAGTCGGTTGACTTATGAGTTGACATATGGTTGACATATAAATTCGGTGACATGGATCCATATTACCGACGCGCAGCCGGATGCGGATGAGGAGATCGAAGCGCGGCGCGCCCTACTGGCCTTTCTGTATGATCCCCTGGAAGTTGAAGACCTGGCCGGCGGGATCGGTCATTGCGATGAACAAGACATTGTTGGCCAGCTCCGGCTTCGTCCCGCCGTTGAGCAGATCCTCGTACTGCTCCTCTGCCGGGCTGTGCAGCACGCACGAGACGGTGTAGGTCCCCAGATCTTCGGTGCTCTTTCCCCAGAGGGTTTCGATGTCCTTGATCCTGTAGACGATGGTGCCCGAGCCGAAGAGGCACAACCCCCGGAGCTTTCCTTTGGGCATTCCTTGGACCTGAGGCGGCAACAGAGGCGGCGCCGCGATGCGATGTTCAATGAGATTCAAGGATACCTTTTCTGCGATAAGCTCTATCCCCGCGGCCATCATCTCCTTGGCCCCGACCGATTTGAGCGTCGACGTGCCTTCGTAGCGGCAGTAGGGGCCCATGCCCTTGTTCTTCAGGTCCATCGTTAATGTCATCTGGCCCTTGGTGCCGTCCTCGGTCGTATACGGCTTCATGTCGGCGAAGTGGATGCTCCAGCCGCCGGCGGAGCTTTTCGCCGGTTTCGCGGCCTGGGTCGTTGTTTTCGCCTGGGCGATCCCCTGGAGCGGCATGATCCACGCTGCCAGTACACAGACGGCGACAGCGAACGTCGTACGTTTCATGATTCCCCTCCATGAACGACAGGAATTTCCTTTTCCATGTTGTCTGCGATCATATCTCCGTGAACGCGACATCAACCTCGCGATGACAGGAATCTAGGCTTTCTTGCCGCCGACGGTGATTTCGGCCACGCGGAACGACGGGCTGTTGACGCTGCCCCGCAGGTCCCGGTCGTTGGCGACCTTGTCGATCCCCTTGAGGATGTCGAGCGTCGTGCCGCCGAGGGTGACCCCGTCGACCGGGAACGCCCGCGCGCCGTCTACGATCCAGAACCCGCTGACCCCGGTCGAGAACGCGCCGGTCGTGACGTCCGTTCCCGAACCCCTCATCCCGGTGACCAGGAGCCCTTCCTTGACGTCCTTGAAGAGCGCCTCCGGGTCGTCCATCCCGTTGTCGACGAGGATACAGATGGAGCCGGCCATGGGCCCGGATTGGTAGCCGTAGCGCCGGGCGATCGTGTTGACCTTGACCCCGGCCTTCCGGGCCGTCTGGGAGTCGTAGTAGAACATCTTCAGGACGCCCTTGTCCGCGATCACGTTCCTCCGGGTGGCGTTGCCCTCGCCGTCGAACGGCACGGACGCCGCGAACCGGGGCCTCGTCGGGTCGTCCGCGATCGTGACGAGCGGCGAGGCGATCGGCTTGTCGAGCATCTCGGTCATGAAGGTGGTCTTGCGGAAGACGGCGTCGCCGTTCAGGGCGGAAATGATCCCCATCCAGAACGACGGTGCGGCATACCGGTCGAAGATGACCGGGACCTTCTTGGTTTCCACGCCTCTCGCCCCGAGTTTCTCGACCGCCCTTTGAGCGGCGAGCTTGGCCACCGACTCGACCGAGGCGAGCTCCTTGAAGTACCGTTTGGAGCTGGCCCATCCCGCGCCCTGCATCTGGTCGCCCTCGCCGGCGATGACGTAGGCGCTGAAACCGCACGACGTCTCCTTGAAGACGCTGGAAACGCCCTTGGAGTTGAACAGGCCGGCCTCGCGCTCCGTGTTCGAGAACGACCCGCCCTCGCTGTTCTTGATCCTCGGGTCCTGGGCCAGGGCGATGCGCTCGACCTCCCTGGCGATCGCGATCTTCTTCTCGTCGGGGACGGCGGCCAGCTCCGGGTCGTAGAGGTCGAGGTCGGCCGCCGGCTGGGGCCCGAAATCGGGCAGTCCCTGCCAGGGCTTGGCCTCGGTGATCCCGGCCAGCTCGACCGTCCGCTTCACCGTTTCGTCCAGCGCCGCGGGCGACAGGTCCGACGTGTAGGAGAACCCGAGCGCCTTCTTGACGAACAGCCGGAGCCCCAGACCCTTGGAGACCGACTTCTGGAGAGTCTCGATCTCGCCCTTCCTCACGTCGACGCTGAATTCCTTGATGTTCTCGATGACGGCTTCCGCTTCGTCGGCGCCGTATTTAATGGCCTTGGCGACGACCTCTTCGCCGATTCTCTTGATGTCCATCGTTCGCTCCTTCGTGTCCTATCGCGTCTCGTCTTCAGGCCTTTTTCCCGCCCACGGTGATCTTGTCCACCTTGAGGGTGGGGTTCCCGAAGCCGACGGGCTTGGACTGGCCGCCCTTGCCGCAGCCCCCGCCGCCGATGATCAGCAGGTCGTTCCCGACCATGGAGATGTTCTTGAGCACGTCCTGGCCGCTGCCCATGAGCATGATGCCCTTGAGGGGCTTCGTGACCTTGCCCCCTTCGATCATGTAGCCCTCGGTCACGGTGAACACGAACCGGCCCGTGGTCGGCTGGACGTTTCCCCCTCCGATCTTGGAGATGTATAGCCCCTTGTCAACGGACTTGACGATGTCCTCGGGCAAGGCCTCGCCCCCCAGAAGATAGGTGTTGGTCATTCGCGGAAGGGGAGGGAATTTGTAGGATTCGCGGCGTCCGTTGCCGGTTTGCTCCATCTTCATCAGGCGGGCGTTCAGCCTGTCCTGGATGAACGCGGCGCACTGGCCCTTGTCGATGAGGATCGTGTTATGGCCGACGCACCCCTCGTCGTCGACGTTGACCGACCCCCAGCCGCCCTTATAGGACCCGTCGTCGGCCAGGGTCACGCCGTGAGCGGCGATGGGCTGGCCCAGCTTGCCCCAGAAGCAGGAGGTCTTCTTGCGGATGCCGTCCGCTTCGAGGCTGTGGCCGATGGCCTCGTGGAAGAAGATCCCGCCGTATCCCTTGGCGATGACGATGGGGAACTCGCCCGCCGGCGCGTCCTCGGCCGGGAGGCTGCGGATGGCCATCTCCGCGGCGGCGCGGGCCATCGCTTCGGACTGTTGGACGTCGAAATGCTCGTAGCCGTAGCTGCCGCTCTTGCTCTCGTAGCCCCGGCTCCGCTGCTGGCCTTCCAGGGCCGCGCAGCTCGCGCCCAGGCTGGCCAGGGTCTGGGCGTCCTCCACGTAGAGCCCCTCGGAGTTGGCGAGCATGATCTTCTTGTTGATGTCGTAGAAGCCGACGCCGACCTGGGTGATGCGCTTGTCGAAGGCGCGGGCCACGGCGTTGGCCTTGATCAGAAGCTCGGCCTTGGCCTTGGGAGCGATGGTGTCGGGCGAGACCTTGACCAGATAGTAGGAGGGGGGGACGAGCGAGGTGAGGCGCGGCGGGGGCTGCTGGGCGGCGCCCGAGGCGATGAGCGCCGCCGTGGCGGCCGCCTCCTTGAGCCGGTCGAAATCGAGGTCGTCCGAGAAAGCGAACCCGGTTTTCTCGCCCTGCAGGACGCGGAAGCCGACGCCCATGTCCAGCCCCCGGGTGGCCGATGAGATCTTGTCCTCGTCGAGCGAGATGCTGTTTTCGACGGTCCGCTCGTAGTACAGCTCGGCGAATTCCCCGCCACGGCTGAGGCAGACGGCGAGGAGCTTTCGCAGGGTCTCCTTGTCCAGGGCGGCCGGCAGGCCGGCCTCCGCGGCCAGAAGCGAACCCGCGTCCTTTCCGGCGAAATGCTTCCAGAGAGGGAGGGAGACGACGATCGCTCCCGTCCACACTCCGGTTTTGATGAAGCTCCGCCGGTCCATTAGATTCTTGGGCTTAGGAATGCTCATCTTTCCTCCTCGAAGGCGAAGTGCTTATAGGCGAAAATGCGATGCATTCTTGGATGTTTATCATGATTATAACGCCCAATTCGGCAAAAATGTTCAATTTGTTTCAAATCGTTTAAATCGGTGACATACAACTCAAATACCGAATTTAAGCTCGGCGATCGAAATATTTCGATTTTCATGACGAAACCATGACATGGTCTCGTTTAGCATAACCTCGAATAGGGAGGCGGCTCCTCCGGAATTCATCATTTCAATTGGAGAGGGTGATCATTCCATGAAAACCTCGATCCTGCCGAAACGAATCCTGCTGTCCGGTGTTTTCGGTCCCTTTGGCGTCGACGACGCCTACGGGCGGAAAGAAAACATCATGGAGCTCTTCCACAACCAGGTCACCAAGGCCCAGGGTGTCGGCTCCTTCCGGTTCCATCACCGCTCCTTCGGGCTCTATTTCCTGGCCGCCAACGTGGACGCGGACGTCACCGTGCTGGATTTTCCCTCCCGGCGGAGATTCATCCGCGAGATCAAAAAGGGCTACGACATCGTCGGAATCTCGTTCATCACTCCCAATTTCATCAAGGCCCGGGAGATGGCCCGGCTGGTCCGCTTCCACGCGCCGCAATCCAAGATCGTCCTGGGCGGCCACGGCGCGGCTATCGAGGGCGTCGAGCGGCTCATTGACTGCGACGAAGTGGCCAAGGGCGAGGGCATCCGCTGGCTGCGGAGCTACCTGGGCCAGGACCCCGACGCGCCCGTCTTCCACCCGGCCCTGCCCAGCGCCCAGCTGATGAAGATCTTCGGGGTTCCCCTCTGGGGACGCTCGGCCAGCATCCTCATCCCCGGCCTGGGCTGCGTCAACGGCTGCAAGTTCTGCTCCACCTCCCATTTCTTCGGCCGGACCTACACGCCGTACCTGGCCACCGGAAAAGAGCTGTTCCAGACCGCCTGCCGCATCACCGACGAGCGGAAGATGGACGACTTTTTCGTCATGGACGAGAATTTTCTCAAGGACAAGACCCGGGCCATGGAGCTGCTGGCGGAAATGGAGGCGCACGGGAGGTACTTTGACTTCTCCCTCTTCTCCTCGGCCGAGGCCGTCCAGGCCTTCGGCGTCGAGAACCTGGCCCGGTTGGGCGTGAAGTTTCTATGGATGGGCGTCGAATGCAAGAGCCAGGCGGAAAATTTCGAGAAAAACCGCGGCCTGGATGCCAAGGCCCTCATCCGGGACCTGCGCGATCACGGCGTCTCGGTCCTGGCTTCGGGGATCCTGTGCATGGAGCACCA